>Ga0123355_10000484_pt1 | contig 52770 bp, 38 predicted proteins | sample TergutEmb28metaG_3_FD_89872 | JGI IMG/M metagenome (GOLD analysis project Ga0123355, IMG submission 89872) | Embiratermes neotenicus P1 segment gut microbial communities from Petit-Saut dam, French Guiana - Emb289 P1 | ecosystem: Host-associated > Arthropoda: Insects > Digestive system > Gut ... | reverse complement strand
TTTAATATCTTTTCGGCTTATTTTCGCCATTTTACTTTTGCGCTTCCTCGCAGATATACTCCGAATATGCGTCGTCAGCGCAAAAGCAAACTGACAAAAAAACGCTCGAAAATCTATCAAAAGCGAAATTCTAAACAGCTTCTAATGGGACTCCGCGCCAAGCACGTGGTGACGAAATCGGGTTTTTAGAGCTTGCCGGTAAAGTCTTTTTTGCACTTATTATAAACTTCTACCGGGTTTGCGGCCTGGGTAATTGGTCGGCCTACAACAATAAATTCAGTGCCCATCTCGCGGGCATATGCGGGGGTAGCGATTCTTGTCTGGTCATCTGTAGTACTGTCTGCAAATCTAATACCAGGCGTCAGGGTCACAAAGTCTTGCCCGCAAGCGTCTTTTACCGCTCTTATTTCCTCTGGCGAACAAACAACCCCGTCGCAACCCGACGCTTTGGCCAATTTTGCAAGCCTTATTACCTGTTGTTCTGGTGTTGCGTCAATGCCAAGTTCCTCTAAATCGGCCTTGGATTTGGATGTGAGAACCGTAACCGCCAATAGGATGGGCTTTGGCATTCCTTCCTGTTCGCAAACTTCATCTATGGCTTTGCGGGCGGCCATCATGCCTTTAGAGCCGGATTCGGCCATGATATTAATAATGTCTACACCAGCTTTTGTTAAAACCTTAAATGTATTCCCCAGGGTGTTGGGGATATCGTAATTTTTCAAATCCATAAAAATTTTGTGACCCCTGGCTTTAACCATTTCTACTGGGTTAAAACCCTGTAAGGCACCTGTGTTAAAAAGTTCCATTCCTATTTTGCAATAAAAATCGGTGGCACCTTCCATCTGGTCTAAAAAGGCTTCCAACCTTTCCTTTGAATTAAAATCGCATGCAATAACAACACTTTTTCCCATGTCTATTCTCCTTTTCAGTTGGTGACTCACAGTCACCAACTGGTATTTTCGTATATAGTCATATAAGCTGAAAACCGTCCAATGTAACGCAGTAATTTGACGCAATACGAGGAAGCGACGACGACGCGTACCCAAAGGTACGCGAGGAGTTGTTGATTGCAAGCAATCAACTTGCTGACGAAGTAGTGCGGAAAAATTACAAGTTATATTGGATGGTTTTTAGTTTATGTGACTATACAATATCAACAACGCTAGCCCAAAAAGCACGGCAAAAGCTATAACCGTAATAATAGCAAACCAACGCCAGAAAATACCCCAGTCTGTGGGCAAGTCGCCAATAAATTTGCCTGTTTGCCCGTTCATGGCGAACAGGTAATTTTTGTCTCGCCAGGTTGTGCAAAGCACCCAAACCGGCATAAGCGCGTACTTTACAACACTCTTTTTGAGATAAACCCCCCGATATTCTGGGGTAACGGTAGCGTAACCTGCTACGGTATTTCTAAAAGCGGTCTCACAGCTTGCGCGAACACGCTCGTTTGCACGATCGATACTGTGCCTTTCGCAAAAGTCGAACTTGTCGGCCATATATCCTGCCAAAAATGTCGGCTGAAAGTCCTTCGCGTCTCTTATATCAAAGGGCTCGATAGATTCCATTAAGTCGGCCGGTATTTTTGCAGATGCATCAACAGGCACATTGTCAAAGGCAAGTTCACCCTGCCTGACTACACTAAAGGTACGTGTTTCGGTATAATTGAAGCGGGCGTCGCTCCACATACGCATAGTGGTGGCACGATAGCGCATGTTTACGTCAACATCTGCATCAAACAGCCAAAACGGTACATAAAGTCCCTTAACTTCGTTTAGCCGTTTAGTGGATTTAAAGCATTTTGGCAGAAGCTTTTTTCCGCTAAGGTGTTTTTGCAAAGCATCCATTGCGGCTTTTTTGTCCAGCTTAAAGGGGATAATTAAATCCGGTTTCGCGCTGCCTGTTAGCTGCCCCTTCATTACTACGGGGTTGCCGCAGTATGGGCAGCTTGTGGCTACGGTACTTTCGTCTGTTATAATTTCGCCAGCGCAAGTGTTGCATGAGTATATTCGCATTCCTTCTTGTTCGCCCGCCATCCACTCTACATCTTCGTGAGTGGCCCATTCGATCGGGTCTTCGGCAAGCTTGCATTCTTCACTGTGGTTTTGCAGGGCTTTGATGTCAAATTCCGAATCGCAAAATTGGCATTTTACATGCTGCGTGGTTGCATCAAAATTAACTGCCCCACCGCAGTTTGGACAGTTGTATTCCGTTAATGTCATAAATTTTTACCCCCATACGGAGCCATATGTATTCCTCTTTCCCATGATAGGTGCTGTGATTATACACTTTATTTGCCGGAATTAAAAGCGAAACACGTGAATCTAATTTGATAAATTACACAACGATACCCCCATTCTTGAAACACTATACCATACAGAGACAATAAAACGACTTCAATTCCTCTGTAGACTCTGTACCTCTGTGAGAAAATTTTTTATGAAATACCTCACAGAGACACAGAGATCACGGAGAATGAATGGTAAGACCTGTAAATTAGATTCACGTGAAAAGCGAAAAAATATATAGTAAGTTTGAAGTAACTCATGATATAATGGAATGGTATCGTGCCCTCGGCAAATTGCAAAATATTTTGAACGGAGGTTTTCACAGTCATGAACAAACAAATTATTAGAATTGTGGCTTCATTCGTATTGATATTGTGTTTGACAACACCTTATATAACCTCTATTGCATCTGCCTATATTATGGCTACGCATACCCATGTTTGCGACAATGACAAACACGAAGAAGATTGCGCCGGTACAAAAAAATGCTGTAGTGTTTGCATCGGCATCAATAGCGAGAAAAACAACCCTTCATATTTTAGCATGGTAAACAGATTGTCAACAGCATTTACACCGGCCATACCAGCTTTGGTGGTTTGTTTTGTTTGCCCAAATATTTCATACATAAGTTTAGTTTCGTTAAAGGTGCGCCTTGATAATTGATACTAATTCCAATCTAAAATATTGACTATTTTGTGATTTTACGAAGCGAATCCAAGAAAGCGGAGACGAAGCGTACCCAAAGGTACCCTCTGAGGAGCTGACGACGGAGTTGCAAAGTAAAATTGCAGAATAGGCGATGTTTTAGATTGGATTTAGTATAAAGTAGAGGTTGAAATTTTCAAACCAGTGTCCCGCGTTAGGGACAGTGAACGCAGTGAGCGTTTCCCGTCCCGCGTTAGGGACAGAGCCCTATTTTGCGCGTGTTCGATAATTCCATTGCACTGCCTTTTCGGCAAAAACTGCACTATGCGTCGTCGCAAAAAGCCTTATGTACCTTTGGGTACATGCGGATTTTTGCTCCTAGCCTAGCACAATTTTTACTCGAAAATTCAGCGCAAGCGAGTTATCGAACACACCCTAAATAAAAAGGAGACTTTTAACATGAAAAAATTTATATTAGTATTAGCACTCGCAATATTGGCGAGTCTTGTTTTAGTGGGTTGCAGCGATAACGGTACCGCAAGTTGGCTTAGCCCCACAATTTCGCTTGAGAAAAACACCCACAACCTCCCCATCTGGAGCGGCACGTACAACCTACACCGCAACGAAACCATGGAGTATGTATTCCGTGAAGGCGACGATATTTCCGACATTACAATTACCTCTGCTGCACTTGTTGCGGGCGGGGCTGTTCCCGCTACATTACGTGTGGCTTACGACGGCGACGGGCAGCACTTGGTACGCCTTGTAGCATTTGCCTACGAGTTTTTTGACCACGGCCGTCCCGTGAGAATTAACGCCCATGCCGCAAACCCAAACCCGGCAGATATTGTAGTGCTTTGGCAAAACCCTGAAAACGGGCATTGGTTTAGCATGGTTCAAAACGGTGTTGGGCGTGAAGCTGTTACACTTGGGCAACACCACAATAACCTCGTAAGCCAGCGGAATGGCAGCGATGTGTACACATTTTTGCTAGATAGTGAAACTGTTGAAGCCATATCCGAAATGACTGTGTATATTATTGCTACCACCGCCCCAACCCGTGAAAGCGATTACGAAAGAAGCGGGTATTCAATTTTGTTTACCTTAGAACTACCTGACGTGGACAATCATTTTCATAGCTGGGAAATTTTAGCGGCTTGTGGGACAATGTTTTTAGTTGGTGAATAAGTGCTAGGGCGTGTTCCCTCTAACGAACGCGCATCTTTGCGGCTTTCGTACGTTTGCTGCGCAAACGCCGCCTACAGCGTCCGGCCTTCTTGCCGGTACATGATGTTTCCGCATCTTCTTCGAATTTTTTCCTTGCGCACCTTCGGGCACGCGGTATCAAAAATCTTTCGAAACTGCGAAAAATCAAGCTCGCAAATCTGCGCATTCTTATAGTGGGAACACGCCCTAAATTTTCTAAGAAAGGAACGCAGACGCCCAGTTTAATTCAGAAATGCTAGGCGTCGGCAAATGGTTAAACATGAAAAAATGTATTATCGCTTTAATATTAATTTGTATTTTGCTTACGAGCTGCACCGGAACCGCTAACGAAAACGGCAGGTCCGAAAATATTGTTACCACCATCTTCCCATTATACGATTGGACGAGGGTGGTTTTAGGCAGCAACCCGGGCGAAATTAGCGTACGCTACCTTTTGGAAAGCGGCGTAGATTTGCATTTCTACACGCCGTCCATCCAAGATATAGCGGCAATTAGCGCGTCCGATTTGTTTTTGTGGGTTGGCGGTAAGTCCGACGACTGGGTGCTAAACACAATGGCAAACCCGGTAAACCCAAACCGCCGCAATGTACCAGTTATGCGAATGCTCACCATTCATGAGACCCTGGCTTTTCCCGTTGACGGCGTAATACCGGCAGAAGTTGGTGGCGAAGATTGTTGCGGCGGCGAGTTCCATGACGAACATGTATGGCTGTCGTTGCCGTTTGCTAAACGTTTTGTGGAACGCATTGCAGAAGAAATCGTAAGGCTTGACCCGGATAATGCCGATTACTATATGGCAAACGCCGCCGCCTATATCACAGAACTTTACGACTTGCATAACCAATTTATTGAAATGGTCGCAAACTCGCCTCGGGATACGATTCTTGTTATCGACAGGTTCCCGTTCCTGTATCTAACCAACGATTACGGGCTAAATTTTTTTTCGGCCTTTGACGGTTGTTTCGCAGCAACCGAAATTAGCTTTCAGCGACAGGCCGAACTTGTAAACGCCCTTAATAATCTTGCGCTTAATGTGATAATAATTATCGACAACTACCCCGTTGCCGAATCTGTTGCAAATGCGGCAGGACGTAATGTTGAAATTCTGGCGTTGCAAGATTTTCAGGCAATCAGCACCTATCATATACAGCAAGGATTAACCTATTTAAGCGGTATGCGGCAAAATCTTGAAGCATTAAGGACGGCACTTAGATGACAATTTTGGAGGCAACCGACCTTTGTATCGGTTACGACGGCAAATCCATTTTAGACGATATTTGCTTTAGCATATCAAGCGGCTCTTACCTGTGTATCGTTGGCGAAAACGGCGCAGGTAAGAGCACCCTGCTTAAAACAATATCCGGCTTACAAAAGCCAATTTACGGCACGGTGAATTTTAGCGTTAGCAGAAACGAAATTGGCTACCTGCCACAACAAACCCCAATGCGCAGCGACTTTCCCGCTTCAGCGCAGGAGATTATTTCATCCGGTGCGCTCGGCAGGGGAAAGTGGTACAGGCCATTCTTTAACAAAGACGAAAAAGAGCGAATAACATGGGCGGCAGAAAAAACGGGCGTCACTGCTTTTCTGGGGCAATGTTTTCGGGAGCTGTCCGGCGGGCAGCAGCAGCGGGTTCTTTTGGCACGGGCATTAGTTACGGCAAAAAACGCCGTAATTTTAGACGAACCAACAGCAGGGCTTGACCCGGAGGCTACTAAAGAATTTTATGGTCTTCTGTCAAAAATAAACCGTGACGAAAAAATTACAATAATAATGGTAACACATGACATAGAAGGTGTCGAAAAGCACGCAACCCATGTGCTGGAGCTGGGCAACCAAAAGCCGGGTGACGAAGACAATTATTATTTTGGCACGGCGGATGAATACTCCCGAAAAAAGCAAGGCCGGGCTTTGCCAGGTGTAGCGGCGGCCCCCCATTTAGATAAAGGAGGAATGCCGGATGAGCATAACTGAACTGCTTAGCTTTCCTTTTACCCAGTACGCGCTTGTCGCTTCCATTTTAATGGCAATATGTGCTTCGCTAATTGGTGTGCCTCTTGTTTTAAAGCGGTATTCCTTTATGGGGTTTGGGCTTTCCAATGTTGCATTTATGGGCATGGCATTTGCCCTGATAATTGATATGACAAATTCTATGGCCTTGGTAATGCCCCTTACGGTTGTGGCCACAATTTTGCTGGTTGGGCTTGGCAACCGTTTCAAAAAAGTTAGCGGCGATGCGTCTCTCGCTATGCTAACGGTGGGCTCACTTGCTATTGGGCATTTTATAATTAACACATTTTCTATCCGCGGCGGCAACATAGACAGGGCCGTTAGCGAAACGCTTTTTGGCGGCACACGTCTAGTAACGCTAAACGCCCGCCCGGGGGAAGTATGGCTTGCCCTTGTAATTACGGTGATAGTGGTAATATTCTTTTTGTTTTTTTATCGCCGAATTTTCGCGGTTACTTTCGATACCGAGTTTATGCAGGCTACGGGTCAACGTCCAATTGTTTACGAACTTTTGCTGTCGATAATTACCGGCAGTGTTATTGCAATGTCCATGAGTTTGCTGGGTTCGTTGCTTACCGCTTCGTTAATTATTTTCCCGGCACTTTCGGCCATGAGAGTTTCCAAAAACTATAAAGGCGTTATGGTTTGCGCGGTTTTAATTGCCGTAATTTGTTCACCCGTTGGTATTTTTACCGCTCTTTTATTTGAACTACCCCCAACAACAACAATTATAATGGTAAATATTGCGGCATTTGTTATCCTTACAACCGCAGGAACAATAAAAAAGCTGTTCGCAGTATAGGAGGTCAAATATGAATACAAAAAAAGAACGGCGCGAGACCGCTCAAAAAAAGTCTAAACAAAGAAAAAAGGTAATGCTTACTGCCTTGGTTGCTTTAGTAGTAGTTGCCATCGCCGGTGGTATCATCTACACGGTTACCCGCCCCGCTTCCCGCGTTTTTGCGTCCGGCGGTCATTCGGTTACCCTGTACGAGGATGGTCGTTTTTCTGCACGGCTTTTTCATAACACAAATTTCTCCGGCACTTTTGTCGAAGAAGAAAACGACGGCGTATCACTGCTTTCATTTACCCACGGCGGCAACACGGTATCGTCTCAAATCGAGGACAGTGTTTTAATACTGCCTGTGCCATGGCGTTCAAATTGCTTGGCTCATAGCCGCGATACAGCCTTCCCGTTACGGTAATCGGGGAGGCATAGCAGATGATAAAAAAACTTTGTGCATTACCGGCTATAATTTTGCTAGTTATGTTTGCCGGATGTGTTGGTGATAATGGCTACGAAAGGTATGCCCCGATTATCCCATACGAAAATTCTAATGTTTATGATAATTACGCCATCGAGGACGTGTATATCGGCGAGGATGTTTATACTAGCGAAGACGATTATATTATTGAAATCGCCCCTTGGGATTTTGAAGGACAAGTGCAAACAATCCAAATGAACCGGGAATACTTTCTCGGGCGTACCATCCGCCTCGAAGGTATGTTTTTCACATCCTACTGGGAAGATGAAACCTTTTTCTTTGTTGCAAGAACTGGAAGCGGATGTTGTGGCATTCACGGTTTTGAAGTATACCTAAACGACTTCCCCCAGTTTAACGATGAGACGTGGGTTACTGTCACAGGTGTTTTAGAAGAATTTTATGTACCCGAAGCTTTTCAATACTTCCTACGCTTAAATGTTATATCACTGACAGAACGTTGATTATATGACTATAAATGAAAGAGCCTGTGTTCAATAATGACTTATTGAACACAGGCTCTTATCTTACTCCACTACATCTGCCAGGGCAACTGTTGGATAAACCAAATCATCATCCAGGCTATAGTCCAGTGCGTTATCAACTTCCACACTGCGGTACACAGGCATACCCGTACCAGCAGGTATTAGCTGGCCAATAATTACATTTTCTTTCAAACCAATCAAGCGATCTTCCTTACCGCGGATAGCAGCTTCGGTAAGCACACGGGTCGTCTCCTGGAAGCTTGCCGCCGACAGGAACGAATCCGTAGCAAGGGACGCTTTTGTAATGCCCAAAAGAACCCTTGTGCCCTCGGCAGGCTCAAGGCCTTTCTCTTCCATTTCGCGGTTAATTTCTTCAAACTCTAACCAGTCTATCAAAGAGCCGGGTAGCAATTCCGTATCGCCGGCCTCGTCAATTTTAATGCGTTTTAGCATTTGGCGCACAATAACCTCAATATGCTTGTCGTTGATATCTACGCCGTGAAGGTCGTAAACCCTTTGTACTTCCTGAATCATATAGTCTTGCACGCCGCGCAAGCCTTTAATTTTCAAAATATCGTGCGGATATACGCTACCTTCGGTAAGTTCGCTACCGGGCTCTACTTCAAGCCCTGTGTGAACTTTTATGCGAGAGCCGTACGGGATCAAATAAGCCTTTTGCGCTCCGGTTTCCTGGTTGGTTATAACAACTTCGCGCTTTTTCTTGATATCGTTAATTTCAACCGTGCCGCCAAATTCTGCAATAATTGCAAGGCCTTTTGGCTTACGGGCTTCAAAAATTTCTTCTACGCGGGGCAAACCCTTTGTGATATCGTCGTTGGTAGCAACGCCGCCCACCTGGAAGGTACGCATTGTAAGCTGTGTGCCCGGCTCACCAATTGACTGCGCCGCAATAATACCAACAGATTCGCCAATACGAACGGCGCGACCGCTTGCCATGTTTGCGCCGTAACATTTACTACATAGGCCAATACGGCTGCGGCATGTTAAAACTGTACGGATATGCACTTCCTGAATACCTGCGTCTTCAATTGCTTCGGCTTGGTCGGGGGTTATTAGAGTGTCGCCATGAGCCAAAATTTCTCCGGTGACCGGATGGGTAATATCGTCCACAGCCCAGCGGCCACGGATACGGTCTACCAGCGGCTCGATAATTTCTTCGCCGTCCACAAATGGATGTACCCACATGCCCGGTATCGGGGAATTATCACGGATACAGTCTTCTTCGCGAATAATAATGTCCTGGCTAACATCAACCATACGGCGTGTTAGATATCCGGAGTCGGCTGTACGCAGCGCGGTGTCAGATAGACCCTTTCTGGCAGAGTGACCAGAAATGAAGTATTCCAGAACCGATAAACCTTCGCGGTAATTGCTTCGCACCGGCATTTCCAGGGTTTTACCCGTGGGACTTGCCAAAAGTCCGCGCATACCGGCCATCTGCTTCATCTGAATTTTAGAGCCCCTAGCACCTGAGTCAAGCATCATAAATACGCTGTTGTCTTCGCTTAGGTTGGCCATAAGATCTTCGGTAACTTTGTCGGCGGCGTCTGTCCAAATTTTTAGTACGCGGTCAAGACGTTCGTCGTTGGTCATAAGCCCGCGGCGGAAGAGTTTGTTCGCACCTTCAACGGAGTTGTCGGCGGCTTCAAGAATTGCGGGCTTGGTTTCGGGTACTTCCATATCGGAAACGGATACGCTTAGCGCAGACTGGGTCGCGTAGCGGAAGCCCAAATCTTTAACATTATCAAGGGTTATAGACGTATCCACGCTACCGTATTTGTTAATACAACGGCTTACGATTTTGGACACCATTTTGTTATTCACAAGGCAGTTAACCTCGTATGATGTGCGATCCACACTGCGGTCTACAAAGCCTAGGTCTTGCGGGATAGCTTGGTTGAAAATTACGCGCCCGGGTGTGGTTTCCACAAGGCAGGACTCGCCTGTAACAGGGTCGGTGCGGCGCACTTTAATTTTTGCGTGCAAATGCGCTTCTTTATTATCGTAAGCGAGAACTGCCTCGTCATCGCTGATAAAAATCTTGCCCTCGCCAACCAGACCATCACGTTCAAGGGTTAGGTAATAGATGCCCAAAACCATGTCCTTTGTGGGAACGGTTATTGGCATACCATCGGATGGTTTTAGCAGGTTGTTTGGTGCAAGTAACAGGAAGCGGCATTCTGCCTGCGCTTCAACAGAAAGGGGAACGTGTACCGCCATTTGGTCGCCATCAAAGTCGGCGTTGTAGGCGGCGCACACCAGCGGATGAAGCATTAGCGCACGGCCTTCTACCAGCACCGGCTCAAAAGCCTGTATACCAAGCCTATGCAGTGTGGGCGCGCGGTTTAACATTATCGGATGCTCTTTGATAATTTCCTCCAAAGCGTCCCAAACGCGCGGTTCTAATTTTTCCACCATACGCTTGGCAGATTTTATATTGTGGGCATCGCCCGATTGTACGAGATTCTTCATTACAAATGGCTTGAACAATTCGATAGCCATTTCGCGCGGCAGGCCGCATTGGTAAATTTTTAGCTTTGGTCCAACCACGATTACGGAACGGCCAGAATAGTCTACACGCTTACCAAGCAGGTTTTGTCTAAAGCGACCTTGCTTACCCGTTAGCAAATCTGATAGCGATTTAAGCGGACGGTTACCCGGTCCCGTAACAGGTCTGCCACGGCGGCCATTGTTAATAAGCGCGTCCACGGCTTCTTGAAGCATACGCTTCTCGTTACGCACAATAATATTTGGTGCGGAAAGGTCAAGCAGCCTTTTTAAGCGGTTGTTACGGTTTATAACACGGCGATACAAATCGTTCAGGTCGCTTGTAGCAAAACGGCCGCCATCAAGCTGCACCATTGGCCTAAGTTCCGGTGGGATAACAGGGATGGTATCAAGAATCATCCAGTCCGGTCTGTTGCCTGACAAACGGAAGCTCTCGATAACTTCCAGCTTTTTGATATAACGAATACGCTTTTGACCTGTCGCATCTGCAAGCAGGTTTTTTAGCTCTTCCGATTCTTTTTCAAGGTCAATGGCAAGCAGAATTTCTTTTATAGCTTCTGCACCCATTCCCACCCGCAAAGACGGCACTTTTATACCGTTTATAATACGATGTGTGCCATGTTCGTCAAGTGCGTCACGGTATTCTTTATCGGTTAAGATTGTTTTTGGCTGAATGCCAGTGTCGGTACCGTCAAGCACCACATATGAAGCAAAGTACAATACTTTTTCCAAAGCGCGGGGGGACATTCCAAGAATTATACCCATACGGCTTGGTATGCCGCGGAAATACCAAATATGCGACACAGGCGACGCAAGTTCGATATGACCCATGCGCTCGCGCCTAACTTTACTTTTTGTAACTTCTACGCCGCAACGGTCACACACTACGCCTTTGTAACGGATACGCTTATATTTGCCGCAGTGGCATTCCCAATCCTTACTTGGGCCAAAAATGCGTTCGCAAAAAAGGCCGTCGCGCTCGGGTTTTAGCGTTCTGTAGTTGATAGTCTCTGGCTTTTTGATTTCGCCCTTAGACCATTCGCGTATTTTTTCAGGCGACGAAAGACCAATTTTTATCGAGGAGAATGTCATTGGTTGTTCCGGTTTGTCTACTTTTTGCATGTCGTGCAAATTTTGTAGCTCGTGACGTGTTTCTTGCATGTCTTGCATTTCGTACATGTCTTGCATATCGTTCATGTCGTGCAAATCTTGCATTTCTAAATCACTCCTCGTCGCTAAATATGTCAAACTCGTCTTTCAAATTTTCATCAGGTATCTCAAAATCAAGGTCTAAATCAAGGGTGAAATCTTCCTCTGCATCATCGGCCATTGGGATAATATCCGGCGGGCCGTCCTCTTCCATGCCTGCGCCAAAGTCTGCAAGGTCTACTTCCAACTCCAGGCCTGCATTTGGTTCTTCTTCGGTGCTGGGCGCGCGGCGTATAAATCCGTAATCTGTGTCAGCCTCAAGACCCTCTAGGTTTAAGTCAACCGGCATAACGTAACCGTCTTCTACTGATTCACGAATTTCTACTTCCTCGTCATCGTCGGATAGGACTTTTACGTCCAGACACAGGGCTTGCAATTCTTTTAATAGAACTTTAAATGACTCGGGTACGCCCGGTTCGGGGATGTTCTCGCCCTTAACAATTGCTTCGTAGGTTTTAACACGACCTACAATATCGTCGGATTTTACTGTTAAAATTTCCTGCAAGGTGTAGCTTGCGCCGTATGCCTCAAGTGCCCAAACTTCCATCTCGCCAAAACGCTGTCCGCCAAATTGAGCCTTACCGCCAAGGGGCTGTTGCGTAACAAGGGAGTACGGGCCTGTAGAACGGGCGTGAATTTTATCGTCTACCAAGTGGTGAAGTTTTAAATAGTGCATGAAACCAACGGTTACGGGATTGTCAAACTCTTCGCCGGTGCGGCCGTCACGGAGCTTAATTTTACCACTGCGGTTTATTGGAACGCCCTTCCACTCGGCGTGACGTTCTTCGTAATTGGCCTCAAGTTCCGCAAAAATAGTGGGTTCCATAAGGTCTTGCCATTTACCTGCAAAGTCACCCCATGGTTGATTTACATAGTCGTTTGCAAGGTCAAGGGTGTTCATTATGTCTATTTCATTCGCGCCGTCAAAAACAGGGGTGGCGGCTTTCCAGCCTAAACATTTTGCGGCTAGGCCCAAGTGAACTTCAAGCACCTGACCAATATTCATACGGCTTGGTACGCCAAGCGGGTTCAAAACAATGTCTAGCGGGCGACCGTTTGGCAAGAATGGCATATCTTCCACAGGAAGCACTTTTGCGATAACGCCTTTGTTACCATGGCGGCCTGCCATTTTGTCACCAACGGAAATTTTACGTTTTTGTGCAATATACACGCGCACAAGCTGGTTAACACCTGCGGGAAGCTCACTTTTTTTGGAAGTTGGGGCAAGGTCTGCGCGGTTGTCTCGGGTGAAAACTTTCACGTCTACAACAATGCCGCTTTCGCCATGGGGAACGCGCAAGCTTGTGTCGCGCACTTCACGGGCTTTTTCGCCAAAGATTGCGCGCAGTAGACGTTCCTCTGCGGTAAGTTCGGTTTCGCCTTTTGGAGTTACCTTACCTACCAGAATATCGCCGGGGCCAACTTCTGCGCCAATGCGAATTATGCCATCTTCATCCAAATCTTGCATGGCATCTTCGCCCACGTTGGGGATGTCGCGGGTAATTTCTTCCGCGCCAAGTTTTGTATCTCGAGCCTCTGCCTCATATTCTTCTATATGAATGGATGTATAAATGTCGTCACGTACAAGGGTTTCGCTAAGCAATATAGCATCTTCGTAGTTGTAGCCTTCCCACGCCATAAAGCCTATTAGCGGGTTTTTACCAAGAGCCAATTCGCCCATATCGGTAGATGGACCGTCGGCAATAACTTCTCCAGCTTTAATTTTTTGCCCTTTTGCAACAATTGGCCGGTGGTTTATGCAAGTACCTTGGTTAGAGCGCATAAACTTAGTAAACTGGTAGCGTTTTTTTGCGCCAAGCTCGGTACGAAGGGATATATAGCTTGCGGTTACTTCTTCCACAACGCCGTCTTCTTCGGCAAGAACAACAACGCCAGAGTCAAGAGCGGCCTTGTATTCCATACCTGTGCCAACTACCGGCGCTTCCGCAACCATTAGCGGCACTGCCTGGCGTTGCATGTTAGAGCCCATTAATGCGCGGGATACGTCGTCATTTTCCAGGAACGGGATAAGTGCGGTTGCGACGGATACAATTTGCTTTGGCGAAATGTCCATAAGGTCGATACGGTCGCGTTCGAACTCGGTGATATCTTCGCGGAAGCGGCCTTGTACGCGGCGGTTAATGAAGTGGCCGTCGTCTGTAAGGGGCTCGTTCGCCTGGGCAATAATGTAGTTTTCTTCTTCGTCGGCGGTTACATATACAAAGTTGTTGGTTACGATTGGATCCTTGCCTTTTTCGTGATGCACAAAGCGGTACGGTGCTTCTATGAAGCCGTACTCGTTAATGCGTGCATAGGTTGCAAGGGAATTGATGAGGCCAATGTTTGGACCTTCCGGGGTTTCGATTGGGCACATGCGTCCGTAGTGGGAGCTGTGAACGTCGCGCACTTCAAAGCCTGCGCGCTCCCGGCTTAGACCGCCTGGGCCCAGTGCCGACAAGCGGCGTTTATGAGAAAGTTCGTCCAGTGGGTTAACCTGACCCATAAACTGGGATAGCTGGGATGAACCGAAAAATTCTTTTATTGCTGCGGTTACAGGGCGTATATTTATTAGTGCTTGTGGGGTAACTATATCCATGTCCTGTACGTTCATGCGTTCTTTAACTACACGTTCCATACGGGTTAGGCCAATGCGGAACTGGTTTTGCAAAAGTTCACCAACTGCGCGAATACGGCGGTTGCCAAGGTGGTCGATATCGTCTACATGACCGATACCGGCTTCCACACCTATCATATAGCTTATGGTGGCCATAATGTCGCAGAATGTAACGGTTTTTGGCACGAGTTTATTCATGTGTTGCTTGATTTTGCCGGATAATTCATCTTTGTCTTCTGCGTTAAGCAAAGCTTCTAAGGCGGGGTAATGAACTCTTTCAACAATGCCAAATTCGCCCGCAGTTAGGCCAAATGGCTCAAGGTATGCGTCAATTTTTACCGCCATATTGCTTAGTACGCGAATTGTACGGTCTTCAAAAACAACATCTACATGAGGGCAGGCACTGTCTTGGATATGGTCGGCCATTTGGGCGGTTAGTTCTTCCCCCGCCTCGTATAGGATTTCGCCTGTTTGTGGGCTAATTACGGCATCCGCCAAAACAAAACCTTTAACGCGGGTGGCCAAGGCTAGTTTTTTGTTGAATTTATAGCGACCTACTTTTGCAAGGTCGTAACGTTTTGGCTCAAAGAACATGTTGCGGAGCAGTTGGTCTGCGCCTTCAATTGTTGGCGGTTCGCCCGGGCGCAGGCGTTTATATGCTTCAACAAGGCCTTCTTCGTATGATTTAGCTATATCTTTTTCTATTGTGGCGAGAATTTTAGGGTCTTCGCCGAATTTAGCAAGAATTTCTTCATCGGTGCCAACGCCAAGAGAGCGCATAAGAACTGTAACCGGTACTTTGCGGGTACGGTCTATGCGCACATACATTACGTCGTTGCTGTCAGAATCAAATTCCAGCCACGCGCCACGGTTTGGTATTATATTGGAAGAAACCAATACTTTACCAACTTTATCGTGGTCAATTGTGTAATAAATCCCGGGCGAGCGCATAAGCTGACTTACGATAACACGCTCGGCACCGTTTATGATAAAGGTTCCGTTTTCTGTCATAAGGGGGAAGTCGCCCATAAAGATTTCCTGCTCTTTAATCTCGTCAACTTCCTTGTTGTGAAGGCGGCATTTTACGCGCATACTTGATGCGTAAGTTGCGTCCCGTTCCTTGCACTCTTCGATGGTGTACTTGGGTTTATCGTCCAAGCTTAGGTCTATTAGGTCAAGCACTAGGTTACCGCTAAAGTCGGTTATTGGGGAAATATCGCGAAAAACTTCCCGAAGTCCCTCTGTCGTAAACCACTGGTAACTTTCTTTTTGAACTTCGATAAGGTTTGGAATGTCCAAAACCTCGGCAATGCGTGAATACGTGGCCCTTGTTGGGCCCGGACCTTGCGTGGGACGCACCCTGTTTTTTTCCACCGTAACAACCCCTTCAAGTTGATATTGATAGCGGTCCAAAATTTCCGCCCATTTTACAACTTTACTTCGTAAAATCGCAAAACAGTCAACCTTTTTAGTCCACAATCAGTATGGGATATTTATTATTTTTGATAATGGTATTCGCAACTTGCCACAAAATTTTTGTTGATATTTCTGATGACATGTGATACCCTGACATTGTCTAAGACTATGTCAATTGACAGATTGCGATTCAGTTACACAGCCTAACATAGGTAGATTTTGTTGTCAAGCTTTTGTGAATAATTTTTTATAAAGCTTGTTGTGGAGGATGATTAACTATGGCGAACCCAAACAAAATTTTACCAAATGGTCTTGCCCTTTGTCCAAGTTGCAATAACGACAGTTTGAAAGTTAGTAACGAGCCTGACAAATTTTTCTGGAAGTGCAGCAATTGCGAAGCCGAAGGCGTTGAAGTTGGAAATGGCAACATATGCGAAGCTTGTGGAGCTTTTGACGAGACCGTATCTTTTGCAGTTGAGCGTTCTTCGCACAATTTTTTATGTGTAGATTGTGAAATGATTGAGGACGAAGATGAATGGGATAGGGATTAACATCAAAAACCATATCTGAAAAAGTCCTCTAATTACGTAAGGAAACATCAGGGATGATTACATGATTAAACACGAAATATCCAACATACAAAAACATTCAATCGCCGATGAATTGGGAATCCTAAGCGGCGATTTTTTGCTTGCAATAAACGGCAGGGAAGTGTCGGACATTTTAGACTACCGTTTTCGCATACAAGAAGATAGCTTGCTTGTGGAAATTGAAAAACACGAAACGCGCGAAATTTGGGAGCTTGACATAGAAAAAGACCCTGATGAAGATTTGGGCCTAACCTTTAAGCAGTCGCTAATGTCACATAAAAAGCGATGCCATAACAAATGTATATTTTGCTTTGTAGACCAGCAGCCAAAAGATTTGCGACCGTCACTATACATAAAAGACGACGACCCACGGCTTTCCTTTCTAATAGGGAACTACGTAACCCTAACTAATTTGGGTATGGATGAAATTAAACGCCTGGCCGGGTATCATCTTTCGCCGCTTAGGATATCTGTACACACGGCAGATTTGGACTTGCGCGAGAGAATGATGGGTACACCCGCAGCACGTAATTTGTTTGATACGCTTGCGGTTTTTAGCAACGCGGGTATTAAAATGCATTTCCAAATTGTGTTGTGTAAGGGCGTTAACGATGGGAAGTATTTGGACGAGACAATTGAAAAATTAGTGACACAACCTGGTTTTGAAAGCCTGGCTATTGTACCGGCAGGGTTGACAAAGCATAGAGATGGCCTGTTCCCGCTACAGCCGTTTACCAAGGAAGATGCGCAACAGGTAATTGAGCAGGGTCAATTGTGGCAGAATGCCGCTTTGGGGCAATCGGGGACACTAACCCTTGCGAACAACTTCAAGGATTTAGCACCATATAGGGAAGGCCACCCCCAGTCGCCCGCAAATTTCCACTACGCAAACGCCGTCTACCTGTCTGACGAATGGTACATCATGGCCGGAGTCAAATTACCACCCTACGAACATTATCGTGACTTCCCCCAACTGGACAACGGCGTTGGGGTACTGCGTCTCTTTTGGCACGAGTTTGTGAGCGCGAAAAAAATCCAGATGGTGACTCTCAGTCACCATCTGAAAAAGTTTTGGCAAACATTTGTGGGATCCAGGACGAAAAATGCTCGCACTAAGGGCAATACGCCTGGCGAATTGGTGCCTAGCCCGCGCATTGGAATTATAACCGGCAGGGCATCATACAAATTCATGAGGCATATAGCAAAACATTGGAAGTCAAAAATTACAGTATACCCCATAGACAACCACTTCTTTGGCGAAACCGTAACCGTAAGCGGCCTTTTAACAGGGGTTGATATTATAAATCAATTAAAAAATCGCCCCCTACCGGATATTATTTTTATCCCGGAAAACGCTTTCCGTGCCGGGGTAAAGGAAAAGATAATGCTGGACGGCACAACCAAAAAAGAAATCGAGCAAAATCTTGGCATTAAAGTTATAATAGGAAGTACAAACGGCGCAGAATTTTACAAGCAGTTGGAGGCAGTTATATGAGCAACATTGGTTTAGTTTTATCCGGCGGTATGGCAAAGGGTGCATACCAAACCGGGGCATTGCAAGCAGTAAACGAAGTTTTAAAACCGACGGATTTTAGCGTGGTGTCCGCCGCATCTGTAGGTGCATTAAACGCCTACGCATACCTAACCGGCGGCCTAGACAAAGGTGTAGAAATTTGGAAAGACCAGCACAGCGGTATTAATAACCGCAAATATATTATGAGCCTTATCAAAAACGGGTATATGAACGAAGCTGTTAAAAGAATAATGTCCGAAACTAGGATACCGGGCACATTTTACATCCCCCTATTAAACATTAAAAAACGTGCGTTGTCATATGTAAATTTGGGCAAAATCCAACCTGCAAAAATAGAGTCTTACTTGTCTGCAAGTGTGGCATTACCGTTTTTAAACCCGGGCGTTCAAATAAATAAAGGGCATTTTTACGACGGCGCGCTTATTGACAATATTCCTATTCACCCAATACTTAAACATCAAATCGACTATATTATTTGTATCTATTTTGATAGTTATGACTATATCTTCGAAAGCAAATATTTCGACAACAAGGTAATAAAAATAAATTTTACCGATGATACAGTAATTTCAAATTCTCTGTCGCTAGACAGCGGCTCGATAAAGCACATGCTAAACGAAGGGTATACAAAAACAAAGCGCGTCCTGGACTTTTGTTTTGCAGATGGCATAAACGCCACCCGCACAATTTATTCCAAGATAGAGGAATTAAATGCGAAAAATAATGAAAAGAGCTTGCGTATAACCGGTGACATTGTTGTAAATAACATGAATAAAGTCGTGCGTAAGTTTATGAAAAGAATAACAGTACACTAAGAACCTGTGTTCAATAAGCTGATGCGCAGATAGCGCGCAAATGACGCTCTCTGCACATCCCATTAGTAAACACAAGTTCTAAAATAAGAGAGGATAAATAACATGAAAATCACAATCATTGGTGCCGGCAGCACCTACACCCCGGAACTTATCGAGGGCTTAATCAACCGCAAAGACCATTTCCCCGTAAAAGAAATTGCAATGATGGACATAGACGAAAACAAGCTTAAAATCGTAGGCGGTCTAGCTTGCCGCATGGTTAAAGCCGGCAAAATGGACGCGACAGTAACTCAAACAGGCGACATGAAGCAAGCACTTGATGGCGCGTCTTTCGTTTTTGCGCAAATTCGCGTGGGAATGCTGCCCGCCCGCGTTTTGGACGAAGCCATTCCTAAAAAGTATCACCTGCTTGGCCAGGAGACCACAGGTATTGGCGGTTTTTTTAAAGCCCTGCGCACAGTACCGGTAATGATGAACATTGCAGATTTAATGTCTAAGCACTGCCCAGACGCTTTTATGATAAACTTCACAAACCCATCAGGCATAAATGCGCAAGCCCTTTTAAACCACACGAACGTAAAAATGCTGGGGCTGTGTAACGCGCCAATTGGCATGGCCAAAATTCCCAAAGAAAAACTGGGGCTTGAAGGTGCGACTGTTGATTTCGTGGGCTTAAACCACCTTAGTTTTGTAACGGGGATCCACCACGGCGGCAGGGATTATCTGCGTGAAGCCGTAACCGGTAACACGCAAATTTTAGATAAACTTGACGGCGCGTGCGGCTTCGACAAAGAAGCGATTCGCTTGGTGGAAGGTATACCCGTTGGGTATTTAAACTACTTCCTATACCCACGCCGTACCGTGTTTAAGCATATGTCAGACAAAACCACCCGCGGGCAAGACTGCATGAAAATTGAAGAAGACCTACTAAAAATGTTCCAGGACGAAAACCTATGCGTTAAGCCGGAGGAACTGTCCAAACGCGGCGGTGCCATGTATTCGGAAGCGGCGGTTTCCCTTGCGGAATCTATTTACTTGGACGACGGCAAAACCCATATTGTAAACACCTTAAACAAAGGTGTCCTACCCTATATGGCCGACGACGACGCAGTTGAAATTTATGCCCGCATAAACAAAAATGGCGCGACCCCAATTGCCCCAAAAGAAGCAGGCAGCCTGCTTGTGCAAAGCTATATGCGTACTTTAAAAACATATGAAAGATACGCCGTAAAAGCCGCGCTTAGCGGGTGCAGAACAGACGCAATACGCGCGCTGATGGCCAACCCGCTTATTCAGGATGCTGAAATTGCCATGGCGGCATTTGACGATATGGCGCAAGCGCATAAAAAATATTTACCGCAGTTTTAGAAGCTGTAGCCAATAATTGGATGTGCAAGTAGCGTGCCGATGGCGTGATATACAAGGCATCGACGACGATGCATACTCGAAGAAAGTTTACTAGGAGTCGGTGACGCAGTAAATCGCGTCGTTTGCGCGCTTATTGCGTATCAGCTTATTAAACACAGGTTCTTAGAATCTGTTTAGAATCTCGCTTTTGATAGATTTTCGAGCGTTTTTTTGTCAGTTTGCTTTTACGCTGACGACGCATATTCGAAGTATATCTGCGAGGAAGCGCAAAAGTAAAATGGCGGAAATAAGCCGAAAAGATATTAAAATGGAGATTCTAAACAGTTTCTTAGTCTTCCCAGTAACAACAAGTGCCCGCAATTTCATAAACACAAGGAGGTCCAATATGCTCTATCCTGCAATTGAAAAATCCCGTTCCCTACTGGCCACCGTCAAAAACTACGGCGACCTAGCTGCCGAGTATGGCAAGGACACATCTGAAATCATCACAAACATTGAAACTGCACTTGGAAAAGCCGTCCAAACCCTAAAAAACCTCGCCGCGGAACACGAAACCGCAAACGAGCCCTCCTGTTACAATGCAATAGTAAAACTATGCCCGGGGGGTAACACTCCCACCCTCGGCAAAAACATCCCAAACCTGCGTGAAAAAATGGCAGGCGCAGTCCTTGGCCGTTTCGTGGGCTGCACGCTTGGCGCACCGGTAGAAATGTGGAGCCTTGAAGAAATGGAACAAGCCGCAAAATTCGGCGGCATCGACTTCCCGCCCACAGATTACTGGCCGGTTGTAGGCCGCCCCTGGCAAAAACGCTATGGCGTAGACGAAAATTATAAATACAGCCGGGACGGCATGGACGGCGTCCCGGTGGATGACGATATCACCTATACAATCCTAGGCCTTTTGATTATAGAAAGATACGGCTTCGACTTTACCGTGGAAGACGTTGGTCAAATTTGGCTCGACATCCTGCCATACGCCTGCACGGCGGAAGAAGTTGCTCTCGACAACCTGAAAAAAGGCATATCCGCAAAGGAAGCCGGAATTATCGACAACCCCTTCCTGCAATGGATAGGTGCCGATATCCGCGCCGACGGTTTTGGCTACGCGGCGGCCGGCGACCCGCAAAAAGCCGCAAAAATGGGCTATGTAGACGCATATCTTTCCCACCGTAGAAACGGAATATATGGCGAAATGTTTTTTGCCGCGGCAATAGCGGCCGCGTTTACCGCCACCTGCCCGATAGAGCCTATTCGCATTGCGCTAAAAGAAATTCCCACAACCTGCGCCCTGTACGCAGATGTGGAATGGGCACTTGACGTTGGCCCAACGCTAAAAGATTTCCGCCATGCCCGCGAAATGGTTGACGAGCGTTTTACAGGTATGAGCCAAGTGCACACAAACAACAACGCCTGTTTAACTATTTTTGGCCTTTTCACCGGCAAGGGCGACTTTACCAAAACCATAGCCGACGTTATTGCAATGGGCCTTGACAACGACTGCACCGGGGCTACTGTGGGCAGTATAATTGGCGCAATTGTAGGCGAAAAAGGCATCCCCGCCCACTGGACGAAGAATTTTAACAACAAAGTGCGCACTTATTTAACCGGCTACGAAGAACTTGCCATAGACGATGTTATCGACCGCTTTGTGAAACTGGCAACCACATGAAACTACTAAACTTGGGCATTCTGGCCCATGTGGACGCCGGCAAAACCACCACAGTAGAGCAAATGCTTTTTCTATCCGGCCAGGTTAGGCAGCTTGGCTCGGTTGACAAGGGCAATACGCAAACGGATTTTTTACCCATAGAGCGCGAGCGGGGCATTTCCGTTGCCACGGCGTCTGTAACAATTGAAGCCAGCGGGGTAAAAATAAACATAATAGACACCCCCGGCCATATGGATTTTACCGGGGAAGTAGAGCGTGCCCTGTCCGTTTTGGACGGGGTTGTGCTTGTTGTTTCGGCAGCAGAAGGGATTCAATCTCAAACAGAGCGGTTTTGGAAAGCTCTACGAGAGATGAAAATACCCACTGTTATTTTTTTGAACAAAATTGACAGGAACGGGTGCGACCCGGAGGCTGTGCTAAAATCACTTAAGGAAGAGTTCAGCCCCAAAATAATCCCGGTTAACCCCGCTGTGACAAACACACCACCCGTATGGGCGGGGCGGGAAACGTCGCCCACTGCCCCTAATACTGGGGCTTCCCATCCGGCTCTTACCACCACAGGCGGGGAAATCCCGCACCTGCAAACGCCACCAACACGTCATTTCGCGCCTGTCACGGCTCTCGAATCGGGAGAATCCCCACTGTCTGACGACGACATTCTGGAACTATGTGAAAACGATAGCCACCTGGCAGAACAATTCCTAGACCACGGTAACACCACCGGCGCATACGCCAGCCTATCTACCCAAACTAAACAAGCCATAGCCTTCCCCCTGGTCTACGGCGCGGCCATATCCGGCATCGGCATCCCTGCCCTGCTGCAAACCATAACCAACACCCTACCCGCCAGCCCATTAAACCCAACCGGCGACCCAACCGGAATAATTTACAAAATAGAACACGACAAAACCGCCGGCAAAATCGCCCATGTCCGCTTATTTGGCGGAACTGTAAAAAACCGCGACACTGTAACCATCCACCGCCACGGGTTGGCCGAACCTTTCCAAGAAAAAATTACCCAAATCCACAAACTGTCCGGCCAAAAACGCGAAGATACAGGCCAAGCCCACGGTAACGAAATAGCCGCCATCTGCGGTATGCCAAACGTAAAAGCCGGTGACATGCTTGGCCAACTTTTGGAACGCGCCCATAGCAAAATAGCTGTGCCCCTATTCTCTGTCCAAGTCATGGGCCCGGCGGGCAAAGAAAACCAACTCCTGCAAGCTATATCAGAGCTTGCCGACGAAGACCCCCTAATGGAATATTCCTGGAATTACGAAGAACGCGAGCTTCACATCCGCACCATGGGCAAAATCCAGTTGGAAATTTTGGAGTATCTGCTACAGGAACGCTATAACATCCCCGTCCAGTTCTCTCCGCCTTCTGTCATATATAAGGAAACCGTTGCCCACACCGGCATAGGATTTGAAGCCTATACCATGCCAAAACCCTGCTGGGCAATTGTGCGCCTGCAAGCACAGCCTCTTCCAAGGGGGGCGGGTTTCAAGTACCAATCCACAACCCACAAAAGCGTTTTGCAGGACCGCTATCAAAACCATGTGCAAATTGCAGTGGCAGACGCAATTAAACAAGGCCGCCTGGGCTGGGAAGTCACAGACACGTTGTTTACGCTACTTGAAGGCGACAGCCACATCTATCACACCCACCCAATGGACTTTTTTTTGGCAACCCCAATTGCCGTAATGCGCGCCCTAGAAGCCGCCACCCCCATTCTGCTTGAACCATTAGTAAAACTGCGCCTAACCACCACGGAAGACCTGTCGGGCCGCCTAATTGGCGACATAATAAAAATGCGCGGCGAATTCGACAGCCCCGTGATAAAAGACGGTAAACTGGAAATGGAAGCCATTGTGCCTGTTGCCACCAGCATGGATTATTCTATAAAATTCTCGTCGTTAACTTCCGGGCGGGGGATAATAAAGTCCGACTTTTACGGATATGTAGACTGCCCCATGGAAACGGGCCGGGTTTCAAAACGCAGGGGCATAGACCCGCTTGATAGGGATAAGTGGATTTTGTTTAAGCGCGGCGCGTTATAGAATGTTGTGCAGACGATAGCCCTTATAAACTATTATGTAGGGAACAAGATACCTGCATTGTCCCGTAAAGGCTAAAAAAGCGGCCGGTTGATTCGCCAACCGGCCGCTTTTTGCGCATAACCAAATTTTCTGCCCTACCAACGGCGACTTTGCCAAAGGCGTGGTCTTACAGGCGGTCTTGGCCTGTTAGTATTGCAATCGTCATCGCCGCCGCAGTAGTTTGGTTCGTGTGTTCTGCAATCGTTGTGCTTTACAACTTCACGTTCTCTTACGATATCTCGGGTATTGTACTCGTGTTCATGAATGATATCATACTCATGTATGACATCGTGCTGATGTCTCACGACATGTTCGTGTCTGACTGTACGTTGCGTTCCGGGGCAATTAAATACTTCCCTAATTATTTGCCCTTGGCCGCATCTTGAGCATCCGCCCATGCAATTGCAGTTCATTGTCAAAGCTCCTTATACTCAAGGATTTTAAATGCCTTTGAGTATTAATTTATGGTACTTGCTATATTGTATGCATGGGACAAATTTAGGTTCTTTTTTATTTCTTTGTTATAGTCACATAACCTTATATAACTATAACTTGAAGTGACATGACTATAATTACGCGGCAATTTTATCGCGACAAATTCCCCTCTATACCAGCCCAGCCGCTTCTCCCGCTGCAATATTTCCTGCCAGCAAATGCCTAACCACATTTCTCTTAAACCCATCTCCGGCACGCAATTTTGCAGCAAATTCGTACGGGCTGGTGCTCATTTCCCTTCGCATTTCATCTGTTATCACAATATACTCGTACACCGCAATGCGACCTTTATAACCTGTGTTTGCGCAACTGGCGCACCCTGTTCCTACATATATAATTGCATCTGCATTAAGCCCAAACACCTGTGCCTGCCGGGCGGTAGCCTTAACCGCAACTTTGCAATTTTCGCATATTCTGCGGGCAAGCCGCTGTGATATAATTCCGCTTAAAGCCGCCGCCGAAAGATAGGGCTCTATTCCCATGTCCATAAGCCGCTCAATGACCCCCGCGGCATCATTTGTGTGCAATGTGCTAAGCACAACATGCCCGGTTAGGGCTGCTTGTATGGCAATGCGCACAGTTTCTTCATCCCGTATTTCACCAATCATAATTATGTCCGGGTCTTGTCGCAAAATATGCCTAAGCACCGTGGCAAAAGAATATCCGGCAGACCTGTCTACATTTACGTGGTTAACGCCTACAATCGGATTCTCTACAGGGTCTTCTACGGTTACAATATTTTGCCCGCCGCTGTTTAGCTCTGCCATAAAGCAGTTTAGGGTGGTAGATTTGCCGCTACCTGTCGGCCCCGTCATAAAAATTGCCCCGTGGGACATGTGAAAAAGTGCCGTAAGTTCTTGCAAATCGTCTTCGAAAAAACCAAGGTCAGCTTTGTTTAAGCTTGTAGCCTGGTCGTACAACATACGAATAACCGCCTTTTCTCCAAAAGCGGTAGGTAATGTGCTAAGCCTAAATTCTATTTTTTCGCCATGCAAAGTCATTGTAAAGCGACCGTCTTGGGGTCGCCTTTTTTCAGATATGTCCATACCACCGATAATTTTTAAGCGAGAAATTACGTTGGGTAAAATGGAAATATCGACGTAATTATATGTATGTAAAATACCATCTATGCGACAGCGGGTGCGCAACTGCCCGCCATGTGGTTCTATGTGAATGTCGCTGGCGCGGTTTAAAAGTCCGGTTTCTATTAGCGAGTCTATAAGGCGCACAGCAGGTGCGGAAGATATTCCCGCTAAAAGCTCAGGATTTTGTATGTCGGTAAGTTGGTCAAGCCGTGCATCTACCAAAAACTGTGTGGCAATGGTGCTTATCGCATCGGGCGCAAGAAGCTGATTTATACATAGCCGGATGTCATCGGCATTAGCAATAACAGGCACAATGTACATGCCCGTTATCGTTGATATATCGGATATAGTAAAAACATTTTGCGGCTCTGCCATAGCAACCCACAAATAATTATTTTCACGCCTTATTGGTATCGCTTGAAATTTGCTTGCGTATTCGTGCCCCAATAATTTTGCGGCGTTTATGTCTGTAATATTTAATGGCTCCATTTGCAAACAATCAGTTGATATCGGCTATTGTGGCGTCTAGAGCAAGGTCTATCTCAGTTGCGTCGCACGCCTTGCGCATTGCCACTATTCCTTTGATTGTATGTGTCAGCAGTTGCAGCTCTACCTCTGTAAGATATGAAATTAATGTGCTAACTTTTTGGTAGTAAGCCCCTGTATTAACATTGCGCTTTTCACGTGCAGACATTGCCCTGCCGGTTTCAGAAAACAGACCATCGATACTAATGCCAAAGGCCTGCACAACTTTTTCCAATGTTACAGGTGTTGCACCACGCTCCCCACGCTCTATTAGGCCAAGATGGGAGGTTGTTAAATCTACAATTTCTGCAAGTTCATCTCTTGTAATTTTTCTTACTTCGCGTTCCCTTCGGATGTTTTTGCCAACAATTTTGTCCAGTCGTTTTTTTGCTGTACGTGACTGTGTTCTATCCAAAGTAACCCCTCCTAAGCAATTTTTTCTTCCAAAAATAGTGCACATTTATTCTACGCTCATTTTATTGAATTTGAAAGGCACAGGTAGTCCTCTTATCATATAGTCTAATTGAACTCACTTTTGACCACCTTTTGGTCGTATACATAATAAATTTTGCACATACTACCAACATCATGTTTTAGCGATGCCGCAAATATTGTCACGATTTACTTTTGGTGATATACTTTCTCTTAGAAAATGTCAAAGATGCTCAATGGCTTTTGATACTATTCTCAAATAGTTTGTTATATTTTGCGTCACGCTGCGAATGTGAGCGGCGACAGTAATTGCGCGCAGCGCAATCTGTAAGCCGTGAACGTTTATGAGCAGTAGCAAAATATAACTTCCTAATTGAGAATAGTATGAGCATGACATAAATATCTAGCGGGACTGTCTCAAGCTCTGACACAGCCCGGATTAAGGGTGCGTTTTTATGCCAAAAAGTAAAACCAAACCGGACAGTGAACGTGTAACCGCCACAAGCTCGCCGGCAATAAGAAAAGAGGCAATATATTTAGGTCTGGTCTGTGTTGGGCTATTATTACTAATTGCTGTAATCGTACCTTCACGAAGCGGTGTAATAGGTCGATTCTTTCGTAGTTTGTTAGTAGGCCTTTTTGGTTTTGGTGGCTTGGCATTTCCTATAGCCCTCATTTTCTTTGCCGTTGTGGGGCTCATTTCCAAAAAATTTATTGTACCCTGGGTGCGCAGCGGCATTGTGGCATGGCTTCTATTGGCATGGCTACATATTATACTTGCCCCAATTGATAGGTATTATTCAGGTTTGCAATATCTTCGTATGGCATATAACCACAATAGTTTACTTGGTGGCGGTTTACTTGGCGCAGTGCTTGGAAGTACAGCAATTAATATACTTGGTCGCGGGCCTGCTATTTTGGTACTTAGCGTAGCTCTTTTAATTATGGTCGTGCTTTTAACTGGCCGCTCTTTTGTAAACTTTATAGAGCGTAGTGCAGGTAAAGCCCGGGACTTTTATGAAGAACGACGCGTCCACAGCTCTGAAGAAACTTACGATGAGCCTAAAGAAACCGCAAAACCTGAAAAAATTGCAAAAAACAAACCCTCTTTAAAGCCTGTGCCACAGCGCAAAACAAAAACAGAGCATGTGAACCGTGGCGACGAAAAAGCAGAACTGTTTGATTTTGACCCGGACGATTCCCCTGTTCATGACGACGAAGACGATTTTACAGTACTGCTGGTGCAAGAAGAACTTGACGCACCACCCCCGGCAAAAGACCCTGCGGCTGTTCCGCATTTTTTACGCGGCGCAAAGCCACCGGTTTCAGCTCCAAAAGGAGTACGACGTCATGCCCCGCTACCATCTGAACCTATTATAGATACATTTGCTGACGATGTTCTTGGTAAGTCCGAGCCTAACGCATTTTTCGACGACGAGTACAATGACGGTTTTGACGACCATTTCCACGAACTAGACATACATGACGATAGCGAATATGACTATCCCGAAGTAGTTGTAAAAGGGCTTGTCGATAGCGAAGAACGTGACACAAAACCGCCTTTGTTTGAATACGATGAGGACGATGAATACGACGAATATGCCCATGTAAGCCGCTTGGCAGGAACGATACCGTTTACGCCTAAGGGAACCCCGGATCCGGCTCGGGGTTATGTGCACCCTTCGCCCCCACATCATCCCGCGCTTGAAGAAGAGCCCCCTCCCCCCACCCATTCCTATGAAGATTTTGAACTGCCGCATATCGACTTCCTTGCCAAAAACGACAAGCCGGCCTCTGCCGCAGAATCCCGCACAAAGGTAATGGAGAACTCACGCATACTAGAAGAAACCCTGCGCAGCTTCCGTGTGGAAGCAAAGGTTGTAGAAGTTAGCGTCGGGCCAACCGTTACCCGTTACGACCTTGCTCCCGGACCCGGTGTTAAGGTATCATCCATAGCCAACCTTACCAACGACCTGGCACTAAGCCTTGCGGCACAGGGCATTAGAATAGAAGCACCAATCCCCGGCAAGTCTGCCGTGGGGATAGAAATCCCGAACAAAGACCCCCAAGGCGTTTACCTGCGGGAAATTATTGAAAACGACCGTTTCGAAAATTTTCCATCCAAGCTTGCATTTGCGGTTGGTAAAGATATTGCTGGCAGCCCCGTTGTTGCCGACGTTGCGGATATGCCCCATTTGCTTATTGCAGGTGCTACGGGCGCGGGCAAGTCGGTATGTATCAACACGCTTATTGCCAGTATTTTGTACAAAGCACGCCCTGACGAAGTTAAATTATTAATGGTAGACCCCAAAGTGGTGGAATTAAGCGTGTACAACGGTATTCCACATCTGCTAATCCCGGTTGTTACCGACCCGAAAAAGGCGTCCGGTGCGCTAAACTGGGCCGTGCAGGAAATGGAAAACCGCTACGCATCTTTTGCGGAAACAGGTTGCCGCGACCTTAAAAGCTACAACAGATATTTGGAAGAAGCGGACGAGGCCACCCTGCCGCAAATTGTAATTATAATAGACGAACTTGCCGACCTGATGATGACTGCCAAAGGTGAAGTGGAAGAAGCTATCTGCCGCCTTGCGCAAAAAGCGCGCGCGGCGGGTATTCATTTGATTGTAGCTACGCAACGCCCGTCGGTGGATGTTATCACGGGTTTGATAAAGGCGAATATTCCATCACGCTTGGCATTTGCGGTATCGTCCGGGACGGACAGCCGCACGGTTTTAGATATGCAAGGCGCGGAGAAGCTACTTGGGCGCGGGGATATGTTATTCCTTCCGCGCGGGCAGAATAAGCCGATTCGTGTGCAGGGCGGCTTTATTTCCGACAAGGAAGTAGAGCAACTTGTGGCGTTTTTGAAGGCTCAAGCCCCTGTCGAGCACACAACGGAAATGATCCAACAAATTACTATGCCGGGCAAGGCCAATATAGAGGGCGAAACTGACGAGTTCTTTCATGACGCGGTAGACTTTTTGCTTGTGAAAGGCAAGGCGTCTACCAGTATGCTGCAGCGGCAGTTTAGAATTGGGTATAACCGCGCATCCCGCCTTATGGAGGATTTGGAACTTAGAGGGATTGTTGGGCCGGAAGACGGGGTCAAACCCCGGAAGGTTACCATTACCCGGGACGAGTATCGGGAGATTTATGGAAAATGAGTACAAATAATTTCTACCTAATATCTTTGGGCTGTGACAAAAACCGCGTAGATGGTGAAACCATGCTTGGTACCTTGTGCAACGCCGGTTACAACCTTGTAAACGACCCTTCGGCCGCAAATGTGATTATTGTAAACACATGCGGCTTTATTCGCGAGGCCGTGCAGGAAAGTATCGACCTTATTTTAGAACTTAGCGAGCATAAAATTTCCGGAGAATGTCAAACCTTAATAGTAGTTGGGTGCATGGCCGAGCGGTATAGGAACGAAATAATGGAAGCCATACCTGAAACTGATATTATTGTTGGGGTTGGCGAATACGAAGGTATTGCGGACGTTGTGGCAAAATTCGTCGCCCCGGCAGAAAAGCCGACCACCGATAAGGTTACAGCCCGCCTTGCCGCCCGCGCCCACGATGCCATCCCTCATATTGCATATATAAAAATATCCGAAGGTTGCGACAACCATTGTACGTACTGCACAATCCCATCTATTCGTGGGCCGTACAAAAGCCGTGCAATGGAGGAAATTGTGGACGAATGCATCCAGCTTGTACAGGCCGGCGCAAAGGAATTGGTTCTTATAGCCCAGGACACCGCTTTATACGGTGTGGATATTTACGGGACGCAAAAATTACCTGAGCTAATGAGAAAAATCGCAAAAAAATCGGGCGGGTCATGGATTCGCCTCATGTACGCCTACCCGGAGCATATTACGCAAGAGCTAGTAGACGCCATGGCAGAGCTGCCGCAAGTGTGCAAGTATATTGACATGCCAATCCAACATAGCGAGGACTATATAATAAAAAAAATGGGTCGCAAAGGCAGCCGAAAGCAGCTGGAAAACTTGATAGCCACCCTACGTGAGAAAATACCGGACATTACCATTCGTACGACGCTAATCGTTGGTTTCCCGGGGGAAAGTACCGCGCATTTTAACAAACTGTATTCTTTTGTTAAAAAAATGGAGTTTGACAGGCTTGGCGTGTTCCCATATTCCCAGGAAGAAGGAACCCCTGCGGCTAAAATGCCTAACCAGGTACGAGAATCCACCAAATTGAAGCGCATGGAAAGTATCATGGACTTGCAACAGCAGATACATTTTGATAAACAACGAAACAAAATTGGAAAAATTCTACCGGTTATGGTCGATTTTAAAAGGGATGACGGCTACTATTCAGGCCGCACCCAATGGGATGCCTTCGATGTAGATTCGCTTGTAGTGTTTTCGGCCTGTGAAGACATACCGGACGGCGAAATATGCCTTGTAAAAATAACCGACAGCGACCAATACGATTTAAGGGGGCATCATGAACCTGCCGAATAAAATTACCTTGGCAAGAATTTGCCTAATCCCCGTATTTTTGGTGGTATATCTTGTAGAGCCGTTTCCGGAAATTTTAAACACATGGCTCGCGCTTGTTATTTTTGTAACCGCCGCCGCAACCGACGCGCTTGACGGATATTATGCGCGCAAGTTAAACCTTGTCACTAATTTTGGCAAGTTGATAGACCCGCTGGCGGATAAGCTTTTGGTGTGCTCTGTGCTTGTAGCTTTTACGGCAACGGGGCTGGTGCCTGCTTGGGCGACTATTTTAATTATAGCGCGAGAGTTTTACATTTCCGGCCTTAGGCAACTTGCGCTTGAGCAAAATTTAGTAATGGCCGCAACGGGGCTTGGTAAAGTTAAAACTACTTTTCAGATAACTTTAATTGTGTATGTAATGCTGCCGTGGCCCCTTGATTTTTTTATTTTTGCACCGGTTACAGTCGCGCTTGTTATTGCGGCTGTGGTGTTTACGTTGTGGTCCGGGGTGGATTATACTATGAAGAATTTGCATGTGCTTAAGAGGTAGAAAATGACAGCAGAAATCCTTAGCGTAGGAACGGAGCTTTTACTTGGCAATATAGTAGACACAAATGCCGCTTTCTTGTCCCGAGAACTGGCGGGGCTTGGCGTATCGGTTTTTCGCAAAACCACGGTGGGGGATAACCACAAGCGGCTTTTTGCCGCATTGGAAAATGCCTTTTCCAGTGCGGACCTGGTAATAATAAGCGGCGGCCTTGGCCCCACCCAGGACGATATTACAAAGGCCGTTGCGGCGGAATATTTTGGGCAAAAGCTTGTTTTGCATGAAGAATCCATGGTGCGAATAAAAAAACGCTTTGCCGACCGCGAGCGTGAGCTGCCGGAAAATGTGCACCTAAACGCGATGATTCCAGAACATGCGCATGTGCTGCCAAACGATAATGGTGCCGCACCGGGTGTGGTTGTGTCCGGAACAACTCAAAGCGTGGGCGGCAAGATGTTACCCATACAAACCCCTGGCAGATCACGTCATCCCGCATTTGATACGGAATATCATAAAACCCTAATCCTCCTCCCTGGCCCACCCCACGAAATGGAACCAATGTTCACAAACTATGTGATTCCATTCCTGCGTGAGAAAAGTGGCGACGTTTTTGTATCCCGCACATTAAAAATAACCGGCCTTGGCGAAAGCCGGGTAGAGACCATGCTTATGGATTTAATATCTGCCCAAACAAACCCAACTATTGCCCCATATGCAAAAGTTGGCGAAGTCCATGTGCGCCTTACCGCTTCCGCCAAAAGCGAATCTGCCGCGCTGGAATTAATTTCGCCTTTGCTCGACGAGATAACCAAACGCTTATCGCCCCATGTGTACAGCACCAACGACAAAACCCTGCCCGAAACGATAGTATCGCTCTTGCAAGAACAAAACCATACCCTGGCCGTTGCAGAATCTTGCACAGGCGGGCTTGTTATGGCGGAATTGGTATCCGTAGCAGGTTGCAGCGGCGTTATTCTAGAGGGGCTTTGCACCTATTCCAACGAAGCAAAAACAGCCCGCCTTGGTATTGACGCGAATATGCTAAAAAACCATGGCGCGGTAAGTGCCCAAACCGCCGCCGCAATGGCGGAAAATGTAGCAAAAATCGCAGGTGCAACCATTGGCTTATCCACCACGGGTATAGCAGGCCCCGGCGGTGGCACCGATGACAAGCCCATTGGCCTAGTGTATATTGGGCTGTATATAAACGGCACGGCAGAAACAGAAAAACTAAACCTAACCGGCAACCGTAACGAAGTCCGCTTGCGCGCAACCAATCTCGCACTTGACATGCTGCGCCGCCGGATTATGTAGGTGACAATAAAAGGGGCTATTCATTGTGAACATAGCAAAGCACCCCCGATTGGACGTTGACTTTGATACAATCGACATAAGTCTCGGAACGCTTGATTTCGAGGCTTTTTAGTTTGTGTAGCGTTTGTTTTGTTTGAAATTATAGAATTATAGTCACAGGAATGTAAAGCTGTCCAATTATTGCGCAGCAATTTTTGTGCAATACAAGGAAACCGTGACGCGGCGCACCGGGCGGTGCGCAAGGAGCGGTTGACGCAGTAGTGTGCACAAATTGCAAGCAAGAATTGACGGTTTTGCGTTCCTGTGACTATAAAATCTAAAACTCCTTATTTACAATTACTTGCACCCAGCACTCACCGATTTCGTCTTCAAATTTCTTTTTCAATGCCTTATCCATAAGCGGAACATTCAGCCAAATTTGATTAACACAGCCACCATCATAATTATAAATACTTGTGCCAGTAAGTTCATAATTTTTATACTGCTCATTGAATGCTTTTAGCTCGTCTATGCTGTATTTCTCTGATTGCACCAGTGTTTTGCCGATATAACCCATTTTTGCGTAAAACTCTTCTTCGCCTTCTACAATGCCTAGTACAAGCCCAACATATTTGCTTTCTTTTGCTCTTTTCTCAAGTTCGACAAAAATAGCTTCAAATATTCCTGTTGGTTTATACGATTCCAAAACCCCTTCGTTTACGGTTACATAACCGCCCTCGTTTTTTGATGTAGGCAATGGGTCAATGATTCCTAAAGCGAAAGCGCAAATTTTTTCGCCTTCCTTTGCGTATAAGAGCAATCCTGGATTCATATTAAAGTGCTGTATCCAGAAGTCGATTGCGGCGAACCTTTCATGATTCGGATAGGTTGTTCTTATAAATTTCAAGACGGCATCTAATTCTTCAATGGTTTTAACATTATCAATACACATATTTATTCCCTCTTTCAATAGGTTATTTTTATACTCTTTAGGCGAACAGCCAAACACAGACATGAACGCTTTGTAAAATCCCGCGGGCGTGTCGTATCCGTAATCAAGCGCAATATCATACAGCTTGCGCCCTAAATACATTTCACTGGCGGCAAGGTATAACTTCTTCCGCCTAATGTATTCCATAACTGGGCAAGAAGAATACACCTTAAAAATCTTGTAGATATTACTGACGGAATATCCAGTTGTATCTGCTATTTCCGCTATAGTGATATCTTCTTTAATATGCATGTCAATGTATTGTACAATTTCTTGATATACCTTCGACACATCATCCCTCCAGACATTATTTTCAATCGATTGTGATACTTATAGTCACAGGAACGCAAAACCGTCCATTCTTGCTTGCAATTTGTGCACACTACTGCGTCAACTGTTCCTTGCGCACCGCCCGGTGCGCCGCGTCACAGTTTCCTTGTATTGCACACAAATTGCTGCGCAATAATTGGACAGTTTTACATTCCTGTGACTATATTTTAACAGTTATTGCAGGATAACTCTTTTCCAGTTTTACCGATAATACAAAAAACCTGCCTCATTTTTTTTCGAAGCAGGTTTCTAACTTTGTTGATTCTGTTGAAAGATGGAATGGAATAGGGTGCGAGCCTGCACCATTAAAGGGCTTGAAAATTACTAATGTGTTATTCCTTAAATAGCTACGCTTATACGCCCTTTTTTCTTTCTAAAACACCGGCACAATCGCACCGTCATACCGTTGCCAAATAAAGTCGCGCACTTTATCAGAGTTTAAATAGTACATAAGTAGTTCTACCGCCAAGTGACCTCTGTCGCCAACACGCACGGTAAGCCCGTTTGCATAAGGATTCGAATAAGCAGATTCCCGGATAAGCGAGTCGCGCATTGGGTCTAAATTTGTTGCATTTAATATGTGGTTCGTGTTTACAATTGCCAAGTCTACATCCCCCATTATGGGTGGCAGAAGTGCGGCGTCCATTGCGGTAAAGTTAAGATTAAGCGGGTTTGCAAGAATGTCGGATGTGTACGTGGCCAAAATTCCCGCTTCGGGGTCTAGGGTTAATAGGCCATTGGCTTGCAAAAGCATTAATGCGCGGCCATGGTTTGCCGGGTCGGCCGGGAAGGCAACCCTTGCACCATGCGGCAATTCACTAATACAGCTTATGGAAAGCGAATACGCGCCAATGGGTTCGACATGAACAAGACCCACCATGTACAATTCGTCTGCTTGGCGGAAGCTGTTTAAAAATGGCCCGTGCTGAAAGAAGCTTGCACCAAGGCTACCATCCACCAAAGCCGGGTTTACAACGTGAAAGTCGTTAAACTCCCTAATTACAAGTTCGATACCATGCGCGCTAAGCGATGGACGAATGTAGTCCAGTATTTCCGCATGAGGGGCTGGGCTTGCGCCAACTACTAAAGTGAAAGTACCTTCGCCATCCCAGTCTTCAAGAGTTTGCGAACGGGAACATGCGGCAAAAATTGCAATAGTGGTAAGAAGCAGTGCGGCCAGTAATAATTTTTTTGCAATTGCGGTGCTTGTTGTTTTGGTTTTCATGTTTAATCATCTCCTATTGGTTTTACAAACATTCCGGACGGCGCGCTATGGGCACTCGGTCAGGTAAATCTACCCGAATGATGGACATTCGCCAAATGGAAGTGCAAGCACTCCCGCATTAGGGACAGTGAACGCAGTGAGCGTTTCCCGTCCCGCCTAGCTCATCATCATTACAAAAAAATAGACCCTCTGTCCAGGGGCCTTAATAAACGTTACGCCAATAAAAATTGGAGTCACATCTTCCGGCGTTATTATGAATACTCATGAATAAGCCGGGGGAGTTAGCACCGTGCGTTTGCCGGTTGCTGGGTTTCATAGGGCCCTGGTCCCTCCACCGCTCTGGATGTTTGTATTTAGTTGTTGCTCAGGATAATACGCTATGGACGAGTTGCTTGTCAAGCGAGAATTTTACCGCCTTAGGCTTTTTTCAAATAAGCGACTGAAGAAATGCACATATACGAATTTTGCTACAGGCGATTTTATTAGTTGAGTTGCACAAAAATACGCCAAACAACTTAAACAATGATGGGGAATATATATTTGGCTGTAAGCGTTTTTTGGTATTAGCATTTTGAATAATTAACAAAATGTTCACCACGCTCAAAGGTTTTTAATTCATAATGTCATCAGCACGCTGTTTGCGGATGTGAAAGCAGTGGGGCATATGACTATAGCTATATAGGGTGTGTTCGATAATTCCATTGCACTGCCTTTTCGAGTAAAAATTGCACTATGCGGCTTTATGCTCCTAGCCTAGCACAATTTTTACTCGAAAATTCGGCACAAGCGAATTACCGAACACACCCTAATTTGCTCAAGCCCCACCAAACATAGTATAATCACTGTATACTACTATCATACCTTTCACAAGGAAGTGAAAACACATGAAACACATAATTATAATCGGCGGCGGCCATGCCGGTTGTGAGGCCGCTTTTGCCGCGGCACAGCTTAACCAACGGGTAACGCTGTTCGCGCTAAGCCTGGACAGCATCGCTCTTATGCCATGCAACCCCTGTATTGGCGGCAGTGCAAAAGGGCACCTGGTTCGCGAAATAGACGCCCTTGGCGGCCGCATGGGCAAAGCAATAGACGCGACCTTCATCCAAAGCAGAATGCTTAACGCAAGCAAAGGTCCGGCGGTATATTCCTTGCGGGCACAGGCAGATAAGAAACAATACATGACATATATGAAACAAGCCCTTGAAAACCACCCCCAAATATCCCTGCGGGAGGGGGAAGTGGTGGACATATTAACAAACGAGTCCGGCGTGTACGCCGTCAAAACCGAATCCGGCACAGAAGTGGCCTGCGATGCGGTTATCGTTTGCACGGGTACATACCTAAATGCCCGCTGCCTGTACGGCGAAACCGTGACTTATACGGGCCCAAACGGTCTTCGTGCATCCACAAATTTAAGCGAAAGTCTAAAACGCCTTGGTTTCAACCTGCAACGTTTTAAAACAGGCACACCTGCCAGAATCCACAAACGCAGTATAGACTTCTCAAAAATGGCCGCCCAACCGGGGGACGATATTCTCGTACCCTTTTCTTTTGAGACCGACCCCGCAACCATTGCCCGCTCGCAAGAACCATGTTATCTGACATACACCAACCAAACCACCCATGATACAATTCGCGAATCCATACACCGGTCGGCAATGTATAGCGGGCTAATTACCGCCACCGGTACCCGCTACTGCCCGTCAATAGAGGATAAAATTGTGCGCTTTGCAGACAAGGACAGGCACCCTGTTTTCATAGAACCGGAGGGCGAAGGAACACAGGAAATGTACGTCCAGGGAATGAGCAGCGCGCTACCGGAAGATGTGCAAATCGCCATGTACCGCACCGTTCCCGGTCTGGAGAACTGCGAAATTATGCGCCCTGCCTACGCAATAGAGTACGACTGTATAGATGCAACCCAGCTTTCCCTCTCCTTGGAGGCCAAGCATGTGCGTGGCCTTTATTTTGCCGGGCAAATTAACGGCAGCAGTGGATATGAAGAAGCTGCGGCTCAGGGTTTGGTAGCAGGTGTTGCCGCCGCAGGTGGTGACCTGCAAATAGACCGTTCCGAGGGATATGTGGGCGTTTTGATAGACGACCTAGTGACCAAAGGCACAAAAGAACCGTATCGCATGATGACATCACGTTCCGAATACAGGCTATTGCTTCGCCAGGATAACGCCGATCTTCGCCTTACGGAAAAGGCATACAAAGCCGGGAATATCCCGGAAACCAGATACCAAATATTTATACAAAAAGCCGCAGCAATACAGGCAGAAATTGCAAGAATTTCTGCTATTACCCTTAGCCCAAACGCTGTAAACGAAATGCTTTTGGCAAAGGGAAGCACTCCCTTACAATCCGGCGCAAAGGTAACAGACCTGATAAAGCGACCCGAAATAAACTATTTTGACATAATTCCACCACAAAATTCGTGGCACCCCGCGCACAGGGCAGTAAACGAAGCGAATGCTTTACATCCTGCCAACGCAGAATGCCCCCTTGTTAACCCGCCCAAAAAACCCGACTACATGCCCGACTACATCTGGTACGCCGTTTTAGAGCAGGTGAATATCCAAATAAAATACGAAGGCTACATCAATATTCAACTGGCCCAAGCCGAGGCCTTTCGTAAAATAGAAGCCCGTCCCTTGCCACCTGATATAAATTACGATAATATTAAAGGCCTTCGCCTGGAAGCGCGGCAAAAGCTAAACGCCTTGCGTCCTGTAAATTTTGGACAAGCGTCTCGTGTTACAGGGGTATCCCCGGCGGATTTAAGCGTGCTGATGGTGTACGTGAAAACAATGTAATTTTATAGTCACAGGAATGCAAACTCTATGACAAAGCAATGTGACCCAAACAAGCACAGCTGCATATCGTATGGATATGGGAATTTTCAGTATCCGTACATACCCGCCAAAATGGGTAAAAATAGGCAAGGCATCATCCATAATAATAGGAGGGACTCTCTTGAAATTCCCATTTATGAAATGTAAACTCCTTGCACCTTTTGTGCGGTTAGAATACGACGCAGGCCAGCAGTTAGTTTCCCGTTTTTTGGACGCCGTGCGTACTAACCCGGACGATGCTTGGGCATTTGTAAGCCGCGTTTATTCGGCAGGACTTAACCTGCACGAACTGCAAGAACTCCTTAGCCATGGCGTACAGCATGTAAAACTTGCGGCCTACTTAAATTCTTCTAAAAACTGCCTAACCCGCAGTGTATATGTGAAAGACAAAATGCAAAAAATGCGCAAACTGCTACACTTGCATATGATTAGGGAACCGGATGGCAAATGGAAAATATTTGGAGTTGATCAAGAAGAATGCAGAATATAATCCTCCCGTGGGCGGCAAAAAACGGGATAACCATAACGGAAGCACAGTTAAACATGCTGAGTTTGCACCAAACTTGCGTACTGGATGCCAACCAACACATGAACCTTACCGCAATAACCAACCCGGCAGAATTTGCGACCAAGCATATTATAGACAGCCTTAGCGTTTTACCGTATGTTGGAGACGCCAAGTCTCTTGCGGACGTTGGCACCGGTGCCGGTTTCCCGGGTCTTGTACTGGCAATAATGCAGCCGGATTTACAAATTACCCTAATAGATTCGTTACGAAAGCGAGTCTTTTTTTTGCAGGAAACTATCGCAAAACTAGGGCTTGCAAATGTGACGGCCATCCACACCCGGGCAGAAGACCTTGCAAGGCAGGGTAAGACCTTTGATATTTGCACCGCCCGCGCCGTAGCACAAATGGACAAGCTGGCAAAATGGGTGCTTCCACTTACCGCCCGTGGCGGCCGCTTTATAGCCATGAAAGGTCCGAATGTATCGGACGAGCTTGCAAAAGCAAAACCCAGCTTAACAAAGCTGGGTGGGGTACTTAAAACTGTTGACGTTGTGGAAATTACACCGGAAATCAGGCATAGCATTGTGGTTGTCAGGCGGAACTAAAAATCCACCGTCATTAGCCAATATCCGGTATTATTTTTACAGGACTTAAACTGGTTAAAGCCTAGCCGCTGCGCGTGAGGTTGCACGTCTTGGCTGTATTTACCGGGTATGCCTATTACATATTGTGTGGGATTTGTTTCGGATATCCCAAGAATAAAGTGTTCGTGATCTGCCCAAGCGGTTAGCATAAATGGTTCGCTCATAAGATGTGGATTGTCGCTTGGTAGCGGCATTTGGTTAGCCTCTGCACAGCGCACCCAATTAAGATTGTCTTTTTGCTTTGCAAAAGGTTTAAATGGTGTGTTCGCGTTAAAAATGGACTCCAGCAATTGCAATATGCTTTGTCTGGTTTCACAGGGTTCTGGGGTAGCGTCGCAAAGTGGGGGCACGATTCTTTCATGGGAAGACGGCGGCAGATTGTCCGGAAGCCCGGTTTCGGACGTACAGCCTGCGGGTGCCTGGGGACACTCGTCACTACAAATGCCGGATTCGACGGGATCATCCGCGGAAGCGACCGTCTCCGCTTGCACTGTATCTGCACTTTGCATATTTTCTGTGCACTCCGGTGGTGGACGCTCTTCAATGGACGGTGGGATGGCCTCTGGCGAAACCGGAGCTTCTTTAATTACATCCTCGTCATTTCTGTTCGGTTTCGCAATCTTCTCCGGCAAAGACTCTACAGCGTCCTTGGCTTCTACAGTCGGCCGCGTTGTTGCAACATGTGGCTCCCAAATTTTAAACCCAAACCGCCACGTTACAAATTCTTTTTGGTATCCGCACAGCGGACTCACCACCCCAGCGGCGTCCGTAGCAATAATGGCCGCCGCGGTAACATCTTTAATAGCAAAACCGGAAACTTCTGCAATGTCACATTTTAGCTCGCCCTTGCCTTTTTCGCCCACTTCGATAGAGCCCATGGGAAACCCTATGTACTCCCGCTCTTTAGCAAAAATCAAAAATACGCCATACTTGACCTGTGGTTTCAAATCCTGCACCCAGACAGAAAGCTTCCCCTCGTTACCATGTTCTTCCACTATGCAACGCCCGGCAGGTGTACGACCCTTAAACTCGTAACCCTTTACTTCTTCCACCAGCGGCATAAAAATTCGTGAATATGACATGCTATAACCTCCAATTTTGGTATTATAAACTTGGGTGTGTTCGATAATTCGCTTGCGCTGAATTTTCGAGTAAAAATTGTGCTAGGCTAGGAGCAAAAAGCCGCATGTACCCAAAAGGTACATAAGGCTTTTTGCGACGACGCATAGTGCAGTTTTTGCCGAAAAGGCGGTGCAATGGAATTATCGAACACACCCCTGTATCACTACAATACTATGCACAACTTTATAAATGAAGAACATACCATAACCCACCGAATATGATATAATTACAAAAGCAAACAACTAGGAGGCAATCATGAAAAAACTATTCGGTACCGACGGCGTGCGCGGTATAGCAAATACAGAACTTTCACCAGAGCTGGCCTTTAAACTTGGCCGCGCGGGTGCATACGTACTAACAAAAAATGTAGAAAGTACCACTGCACCAAAGGTAATAATAGTAAAAGATGGCCGCAAAAGCGGCGATATGTTGGAAGCGGCGGTTACTGCGGGGCTGTGCTCCATTGGTGCAGAAGTTTACCAATGCGGTATAATGCCAACCCCGGCCGTAGCGTTTCTAATCAAAAAGTATAAATTCGACGCAGGCGTTATGATAACGGCGTCCCATAATCCCATGCAAGACAACGGTATCAAGTTTTTCAATTCCCAAGGGTTCAAATTACCGGACCAATTAGAGGAAGAAATAGAGCAAGTAATTGCCGCGGATACGGAACTGCCCCGCCCAACAGGCGCAGACATTGGCGTTGTAAAAACCTGCCCCTACGCCTTGGACGACTACGCAGCGTACGTAGTTTCTACCGTTCCTGGCCTTAGCTTGAATGGTACAAAAATTGCCTTAGATTGTGCCAACGGCGCAACAAGCCTTGTAGCATCGGTGATATTTGAAAAACTAGGCGCGGAAGTTCACACCCTGCACCACTGCCCAAATGGTTGCAATATTAACGCAAATTGTGGGTCAACTCATATGGAAAGTCTAAAGAAATTCGTAATCGCACACAAAATGGACATGGGTCTAGCATTTGACGGCGACGGCGACAGGATGCTGGCAGTAGACGCAAGCGGCAACGAAGTGGACGGCGATATAATATTGGCTATTTGCGGGTTGGGCTTAAAGGAGCAAGGGCTGCTTGCAAACAACACAATTGTTGCCACGGTAATGAGCAACCTTGGCCTGGAAGTGTTTTGCAAAAATAACGGCATAACTCTGCTTCGCACCGCTGTTGGCGACAGATATGTGCTGGAAAAAATGCTGGCCGAAGGCCATGTTTTAGGCGGCGAGCAATCCGGCCACATAATTTCCCATAACTTTAACACAACCGGCGACGGCATTTTAGCGGGTGTGCATTTAGTATCTGTTTTGTCCCGCCACAAAACTTCTTTAGCCGAAATGGCAAAAATGGTAGAAATTTTTCCGCAAATTTTAGTAAACGTACGTGTTAACAAAGACCGTATGCAAGACCTTGACACATGCCCAAAAATAAAAGCCGCTATGGAGAAAATCAAAGCCCAATTTTCCGGCAATGATCGTATATTGCTACGCACATCCGGCACAGAGCCGCTGGTGCGTGTTATGCTTGAAGGCCGCGACATAGACCAAATTACCGGATGGGCAAATACATTGGCAGGCGTTGTAAAAGAAAGTCTACAATAGAGGGAGTATTTCCATGAGATTTATAGCAGACATACAAGATGGCGACCATATCCTGGGCCATTATTTTTGCAAATTTAAGCAAACCCTAAAAACAAAAGCGGGCAAATCGTATTATTCCATTAAGCTGCAGGACAAAACCGGCGTGGTAGAGGCCAAAGTCTGGGATATAACAAACGACATAACAAATTTTGACGAAGGCGAAATGATAAAAATAGACGGTGACGCCCTCCTTTACCAGGGCGAGATGCAGATTAAGGTATACAAACTGCGCCGCAGCATGGAAGACGAATACAACATTGCCGACTTTATCCCTTGTACCGACAAAGATATTGATGAAATGTACGGTAAAGTTGTTTCGTTAATTGAGTCTGTAGAAGACTCCCATGTCAAAGCATTGCTAACAAACATTTTAATAGAAGACGCAGGGCGGGCTAAGGCTTTTAAATCAAGCTCTGCGGCAAAGGCAATGCATCATGGCTACATGGGCGGCCTTTTGGAGCATACCCTTTATGTTGCCGAAACCTGTGTGTTTATGGCCGACCGCTACAAATATGTAAACAAAGACTTATTAATTGCTGGCGCGCTTTTGCACGATTTTGGAAAAATATACGAGCTGGCCCCTATGCCCAAAAATGAATATACCGACGACGGGCAAATGCTTGGGCACATTGTTATTGGCGTAGAAATTGTTGCTATAGAAGCGGCAAAAATCGAAAACTTTCCCCACCAGCTTGCATCGCTTATAAAGCACCTAATAATCTCGCACCATGGGGAATACGAGTTTGGCTCGCCCAAACTACCATACACGGCAGAAGCAATGCTTTTACACTACGCCGACAACATGGACGCAAAACTTAAAACAATACAGGAAGTTTTGGACGCCGATAATAATCCAGGCCCATGGGCTGGGTTCCATAAGGGCCTTAACCGCTATATCAGAACATCGGAGTGGGAATCGTGAGTGCCGTTGTTGCAAAAAACAGCCAATATACAATTGAAATAGAATCTGTTACCGCAAAGGGTTTTGGCGTTGGCAAAATTGACGGCTTTGCTATTTTTGTTGAAAATGCACTGCCCGGCGATAAGTTGAAAATTCATATTGTAAAAGTAAAGTCCCGTTATGGATACGGTAGAATATTAGAGATTCTAACACCATCGCCCCACCGGATACCAAGCCCCTGCGCCGTATTCGAGCGTTGCGGAGGCTGCCAATGGCAGAACTGCGAATATTCCGCGCAACTGGACTTCAAAAAGCAAATTGTCACAGACGCGCTTGAGCGTATTGGCGGTATCGAAAACCCAAATGTTAACGATGTCATTGGAATGAAAAACCCTGCGAATTATCGGAACAAGGCGGTATTTCCCGTTGTGCCTGCAGATAACAAGAATGGGTTTGCTATGGGCATGTTCTCTGCCCGTAGCCACCGGATAGTAGAACTTGACGAATGCTTGATACAGCACCCGGCCCATGTCGCGGTGTTAAAAGTTGTGAAAAAATACATGCGGCGCAACAAGGTTTCTGCCTACAACGAAACCACCCACAAAGGGATTATGCGCTTTGTAATGGTTCGCACATCCCTTGCCACAAAGGAAGTTATGGTGGTGTTAACCGTAAACGCAAACGGCCTACCCCTAGAGGACAGGCTTGCAGAAGATTTAGCCGGCATAGGCGTTACAACCGTTGTTATCAGCCCCCATAGAGAGAAATCTAATGTGGTGCTTGGCAAAAGTTTTCGTGTGATTAGTGGCACAGGCATAATTAGCGAGCGTATTGGTCATGTGACATATCAGATATCCGCGCCGTCGTTTTTGCAGATAAACCCGGTGCAGACCAAGGCCTTATACGAAATTGCAACCTTGCAAGCGGAGCTGAAAGGCAAAACGGTACTGGATGCCCATGTTGGGGCGGGCGGGGTTTCCCTTTACGCGGCTAGACAGGCGAAAAAAATAATTGGTGTGGATATTGTGCCGGAAGCCATAGAAGACGGCAAAAAAAATGCCGCACTAAACGGCATAGAGAACATGCAGTTTATCTGCGGCGCAGCTGAGGATGTTGTGCCAAAATTATTTAGCTTGCCAGAAAGGCGGCTTGCGCGAAACGCGTGCACAAGCGCGCCTTACCCAGTTGGTGACTGTGAGTCACCAACTGAAAATATTCCGAACGTAGTTTTTCTTGACCCGCCTAGGAAGGGTTGCGATCCGGTTTTGCTGGATGCAATAATAAAAGCCGAGATTAGGCGTATCGTATATATTTCCTGCGACCCGGCTACCTTTGCGCGGGATGTGAAAGTTTTAACCGAAAACGGATACAGCCTGGAAGTTGTACAGCCTGTGGATATGTTCCCGCATACGGGCAAGGTGGAAGTAAGCGGGTTGCTACGCCGGATAGGAGAAAAAATATCCTGAAAGGAGGCACCCCTATGAAACCAGAAATTTCTGATGCCGAGTACCAAGTGATGAAAATTATCTGGTCGGCAGGTGTTCCAATTAGCACAAATGAAGTTGTTGAAAAGCTGGAAACCTCTACAGCCTGGAAGCCAAAAACTATACATACATTACTTTCTAGGCTAGTAAAAAAAGGCGCGTTGCAATACGAGAAAGATGGTCGCGTGTTTGTCTATACACCTCTTGTGAAGGAATCAGAAATACTTTCCATGGAAAACGACAACTTTCTTAATCGGTTTTATGACGGCGCGCTAAATTCTATGGTTGTAAATTTATTGGAGCAGGATAAACTTTCTGAAGGTGATATTGCTACCCTTAGGCGCATTTTAGATTCAAAGTTATCTGAAAGCAGGTAAATAAGTGAACACATTTATCTTTTGCCCCGTCTTTTTTATGATGACAACCGCAATTTCTTCCATTGGAATACTACTTATTCTGGCAATAAAAAAAGTGCTACAGCGGCACATATCAGCACGATGGCAATACAACCTTGGGTTGTTGTTTTTTGCGTTATTAGCCGTACCATTTATCCCAAGCAGTTTTTTTGCGTCGTTAAACATGGGGCAATGGTTTAACAGGTTCCGTTTTGAAGAGGTAGCAAATACAACTACAGCCGCCACGCAAGGCACCGCGCATGCTACAGGTTTGTTACAGGATTTTGCGGTACCGGCAAACAGCTCACAGACAGAGCTCCTCGTGACGATTTTTGTTGGAATATGGGTTGCTGGCATTATCGTTTCCATAATAATTTTGCTCCTATGCTATCGAAAGCTGCGGCTAATAAAACAGTCCGTAAAGCCAATTGAAAACAGGGAAGTGCTTGCGCTATTCTTGCGTTGCAAAGCAGATGTTGGCGTTAAAAATAATATTTTGCTTGGCTCTTCTATTCTGGTTAAAGCACCAATGACTGTAGGGCTTTTCAAGACGCAAATTATACTGCCCGCGAAAAAAATATCGCACAGCGATACGCGATATGCCATGCTGCATGAATTAGCGCATTGCAAAAACATGGATACTAAAATTAACGGGCTTATGTGCTTGTTTCAAATTTTATATTGGTTTAACCCGGCAGTTTATTTCACATTTAAGCAAATGCGTTTAGATAGAGAGCTAGCTTGCGACGCTGCGGTCCTGAAAATCCTTCCAAAAAAATATCATATTAGCTATGGAAAAACCTTGCTTAATTTTATGAAACCGTTGACTGCGGGTCTGCCAATTTTAGCCGCAAACATGGGGGATTCTAAGCCGCATATCATTAAGCGCGTTGAGCATATTGCTGCATATACAGCAGAATCGCCATTGCTAAAAGTGAAAAGTATATGCCTGTTTTTTCTTGTGGTGCTGCTTATCCTTTGCAAAATTCCTGTAATATCTGCGTTTGCCGGCATTGATGATAGTCGGTTTAATTTTCAGGCAAATAATGTGCAGCATGTAGACCTTTCTTCTTTCTTAGGTAGTTTTCAGGGTAGCTTTGTACTTTATAATACGGGTGCAAACCTGTACACAATCCACAACATGGATATGGGCGTAACAAGAGTATCGCCGTTTTCCACATATAAAATTGCCAGTGCGCTAATTGCCTTAGAAATGGGGGTGCTAGACGCAAACAACACAGTTCGAGAATGGGATGGTGCGACACAGCCTTTTGACACGTGGAGTGCAGACCATAATCTTGCCACAGCCATGGGCAGTTCTGTAAGCTGGTATTTTCAAGATTTAGACTCATTGGTTGGCACGCGATATTTACAACATTACCTAAACCTTTTGCAATACGGAAACCGAAATATTTCAGGCGGCACTTTGGATTTTTGGAATGGTTCATCCCTGCGAATATCGCCGCTGGAGCAGGTTATATTTTTGCGAAGTTTATTAAAAAATGATTTAGAATTTGAGCACATGGCCATATTAAGAAATGCCATTGTACTATCAGAATATAATGGAGCTGTGCTATCCGGCAAAACAGGAAGTGGCATATCAACAAATGGTGGGGTTACAAGCGGCTGGTTTGTTGGATATGTCGAGCGCGGTGGCAACGCATACATTTTTGCTACGTATATCCAGGGCAATGATTATGCATGGGGTAGCGCGGCGGCAGAGATAACTCTTTCGATTTTGAATTATAAAGGGATTTATTAAAGTCACAGGAATGTAAAACTGTCCAATGTAACTTGTAATTTTTCCGCGCTACTTCGTCAGCAAGTTGATTGCTTGCAATCAACAACTCCTAGCGTACCTTTGGGTACGCGTCGTCGTTGCTTCCTCGTATTGCGTCAAATTACTGCGTTACAGTGGACGGTTTTGCGTTCCTGTGACTATAACGACGAATCGTCGTTATTTTTTTGCACAAAAACACTTGACCTTTATATCTTACACGTGTAAGATATACAAAATACTACACGCGTAAGATTGCATTGCAAGTCCAGAGAGGAAAATAAAATGGGCGAACTCATTAAGGATATAGCAACTGCATCGTATCAATTTATAACGCACCGCTTACTTTGGCTATTCGTAGTAACGGCTTTTTTATTCTACGTTATGCTCGCACAGCTATTTCAATTGCAAATTGTGCAACACGACATGTTTGCCACGGTACCTCCTATCACCAGGCAAATAGAACAGCCAATACCCGCCATACGCGGCAACATATACGACCGTTTTGGTGTGCCGCTTGCAGTTAACAAGCTGGTTTTTGTGGTAACCATTGACCCCACGCAAACTATATCTAACGAAGCGTTGTTTGCGCTGGCGCAGTTGTTTGAACTTAACGACGAAAAATATGTAAACAGCTTCCCTATGACTACAGTATGGCCCTATGAGTTTATGCTGGGCGGCTCTACACCTGAAATACAACAGCGGCGCGAATATCGCTGGAAGCACGACATGGCCATACCCAACCATGAAACCGCCACCGCGGCAGAATCTTTTTTACATTTGCGCGAATGGTTTAGGCTAGACCCGGAGCTATCAAATGCGGATGCCCGACGAATATTAAACCTTCGAACAAAAATATTTGAACGGCGATTTCGCCCCCAAGTTTTTGTGGTTGCTACAAATGTATCACCCTATACGATAGCCGCTATTGAGGAACAGCGGGATTTATTCAATGGCATAGGAATTACAACAGATTCGTTGCGAGTATACCCGCAAGGCGTTTACTTTTCGCATCTGCTGGGGTTTGTTGGGCCAATAAATGCAGAAGAACTTGCCGCCAACCCTGATTACAATCATGATGATATAATAGGCAAAGCCGGGTTAGAGCAGTCCATGGAACCCCATTTACGAGGGCACCCTGGCGTGCAAATTGTAGAGGTCAACCCCTCTACAGGGCGCAGAATAGGTAGCACGCCAAAGGTTACACACCCAACCCCCGGGAGTAGCATCTTCCTTACAATAGATGCAGGCTTGCAAAGGCAAACCTACCATATATTGAAGGAATACCTAACTGAAATTGCAATACGCAGGCTCGACAGTGGCGGAGCGGCACGAGAACCGCGAATAACCTATCAACAAGTGTTCATCAATTTAATACAAGCGGGCTGGATACCGCTGACTGACATTTTTAACGCAGATACCGGAAGTGCCGCCTATGTATTACGCCGCTATATACTGGACAGTTTCCCCACCGCAACCGCACTATCCAGAGATAGGGAGGAGGTTGCGGACATCCTGACAGACGGCATTCAAGCGGGACATCTTACCCCGGCTATGCTATTTGAAACCATGGTGGAGCTTGAAATTTTATCCGACCATGACGGTTTTCTTGAACGGATACACCACCAAACAGCAGTATCTCTTATTATCGAAAAACTACGCATGGGCGAACTTACCCCGCAGATGGTTAATGTTGATCCATCCACGGGCTCGGTCATGGTTGTATGCGTACCCACCGGGGCTGTACTTGCGGCAGTTTCCTACCCATCATACGACAATAACCGTCTAACAAACCGTATTGATGCAGAATATTTTGCCCGCCTAAACCTTGACCCAACACATCCTATGATGAACCGACCCTTCCGCGAAGCCCGTGCGCCGGGCTCAACCTTTAAAATGATAACAGCGGTGGCCGGTCTTGAAACAGGCGTAATCGGACCTGCAACCACAATACATGATGGAATTGTGTTTACACGTGCCGGCAGCCCAACTGCAAGGTGTATGTCCAGCGCAGGGCATGGCCGTATTAATGTGGTACAGGCAATATCCACTTCCTGTAACTATTTCTTTTTTGAGACAGCGTTTCGCCTGGGCCATACCCAGCATGATCGCATAGAAGTTCTGAACCGTTACATGGAGCTTTTTGGTCTAAACGAACGAAGTGGTGTTGAAATTGGCGAGTTTGCAGATTCATTTAACCGAGAAAATGTCGCAAATATAATGGCGTCGCCGGAGCTCAAAAGATTCTTATGGCTTGGGCGAAACCCCTTTGCCACGACTGCGCAACTAAGCTGGTTTGATGGCGACACGATACGAACGGCAATAGGTCAATCGTACAATAACTACACGTCTGCAATGATGGCGCGGTACATTGCCCAAATAGCCAATAACGGATTGCGGCTTCCCCTGCATTTGGTAGGCTCTATCGAATGTAACCTTGGCACGGTTAAATACCAAGCAGTTCCTATACCTGATAATACAAACATTGAAGTATCGAGTAGCACATGGGAAGTTGTGCAGAATGGCATGCTACAGGCAACCGAGGGCTGGGGGACCGCAACCAGCCATTTCCGTGGCTTCCCAGTGCAAGTAGCAGGAAAAACAGGCACGGCAGAGCAAATTAACACAAGATTGTCCCACACCAGTTTTGGTGGGTACGCCCCGTTTGATAACCCGCAAATTGCTATTTATGTAATGATACCGTTCGGCAGCACAAATGTAATGCCTGCGGCATCTACCCAAATTGCCAGGGATGTTTTTCATGCCGCCTTGCGGTTGGATGCTGTGGCAGAGCATTCTGTGCCGCTTAATACTTTAACTAGATAGCGAGGATATGTATGCAACGTAAAAAAATACGAAAAAGGCTACTTTGCCTAGCCGCAATAATCATAATAATCTCCGTAGCGGGGGTTGTTTTTCGCACATCCATGCCTAGTGGCGGCTTTACAACAGCATCGGCAATTCGCGAAGCAACACCACCCTGCGAGGTTCTGCGGCGATATTTTTACTATTTAGACAATAGGCAATTTGAACACATGTATGCAATCATCTGTGAAATAAGCCAAAGTACCATCTCAAAAGATGATTTCATTACACGAAACAGAAATATCTACGAAGGAATTGACGCCAGAAATTTCACCCTGGAAGTTATAGAAGTAACAAGCATCCCCGAAAGACCACGCCGAAGATTTGTCGAGTACAGCTTGCGAATGGACTCAGTGGCGGGAGAAATATCTCATACCAGGCAGGCTATTTTTGAGCTGAATAGCGATAACGAGTTTCGCCTACAATGGAACTCATACATGATTTTTCCCGGGCTCGGAAGTAACGACAGAGTGCGAGTAACTATTTTGCCCGCCAAGCGCGGACGTATTTTTGACCGGAATTGGGAAGTGCTTGCCGGCCCCGGCTCTGCATCTACCATTGGTTTTGTGCCTGGCAGAATGCGCGAGGGAGCCTATAAAGAAGAAGACATCGCAACAATTGCCGAACTCTTAGAGATGACACCGGAGCGCGTTTTGCAACGGCTTGGCGCATCATATGTACGAGACGACACATTCGTTCTTTTGCGCACCATTGCAATAGACGCGCAAGATTTAATAAACGAACTACTAGAAGTCCAGGGGATTATGGTTAGCAGCACAACGGTTAGATACTACCCGCTAGGCAGACGGGCGGCACATTTAGTTGGTTATGTACAAAACATAAACGCCGAAGAACTAGAAGAGCTTAGGCACGAGGGCTATCACATGAACAGCCTAATTGGAAGGGCTGGGCTTGAGCGCATATACGAATCCACGCTACGCGCCAGGGATGGGCGAGAGGTTTTTATTGTTGACAGTTATGGCAACAGAACATCAACCATTGTGCGGCTAGAACCTAGAAATGGTGAGGACGTTCGTCTGACAATTGACGCGAATACACAAATTCAACTTTACAATTTATTTTCCACAGACAAAAGTGCGTCCGTAGCCATGAACCCGTTAACGGGCGAAGTTTTAGCCCTTGTAAGCACGCCGTCATACGACCCTAACGATTTTGTGCGGGGCATGACTGCAAGCACTTGGACAGGGCTTATGGAAGACGAGGCACTTCCAATGTTTAACCGTTTTAGGGCGACATTTAGCCCTGGCTCAACCATGAAGGCAATAACCGCCGCCATTGGCGTAGATGCCGGAGTTGTTTGCCCCCGCGAAAACTTTGGGCGCACTGGTCGTGATGGTTTGCGCTGGCAACAGGACGAAAGCTGGGGGCGTTTTTTCGTAACAACAGTAACTGACTATAGTGGTCCCGTTGACCTTAACAACGCAATGGCGTGGTCTGATAACATTTATTTTGCACAGGCAACATTACGTATCGGTGCAGAAGCATTTGGAAACGGGCTACGGTCCTTTGGTTTTGACCAGCGCATACCATTCGAGTACGGGCTGTTTTCATCCACGATTTCACGCACAGGATATTTTTCGTCTGACATACTACTTGCCGATAGTGGATACGGTCAAGGCGAAATACTAATGAACCCTGTCCATCTAGCAGCAATTTATACGTCCTTTGTCAACGGCGGAAACATACTTGAGCCCCAATTGATTCTTGGCAGGTCTTACCCTGTGCCAATATGGATATCAAATGTATTTTCGCCGGAGACGGCAAATGCCGTTCTGGAGAGTTTAATTTTTTCGGTTGACTATGGCACAGGTCGTGGCGCAAGAGTCCCCGGCGTTGCCCTAGCAGGTAAAACAGGCACGGCAGAATTAAAGCTGACCCAAGACGACACGACTGGTCGTGAACTTGGCTGGTTTGTGATGCTTACAGCTGACGAAACGAGCCAAAACCCTTTGCTGGTGGTTTCTATGGTTGAAGACGTACAGGGGCGGGGTGGCAGTAATTATGTAGCTACTAGGGTTAGGGCTTTGTTCGAGTAGTGGTTACGGAGAGTCGCCACTTGAAAAGTTTGAAAAATCTTAACCTCTGCTATCCCATAACTTTGATTCCCTCATATACAATTACCACATTACAAACAAGGGAGATAAACAAATGGGCACAAAAGTAATAGAAAACGGGCGCAGAAAGCGTAAGAACAAAACAGAAATGATGATTTTAGTATTGCTTGTGATTTGTACCGCAACGACTATAGGGCTTTATGCGATTTTAACATGGGGTACAACAGCCCCCTTGCCTGCACATGCAAGCACCCATACACCTGAAAATGTTGCAACCTCTGAAAGTGCTGCGACCTTGGAAGATGTTGTACTGCCCGCGCCCTTGCCGCAAATGAATGTTTTGCTAAACAGTGCGAATGCTTTGCTAATTAATTTCCACTCGGGCGAGATATTGCATTATCAAAATGGCGGAGAAAAAATGTATCCGGCTTCATTAGTAAAAATGATGACTGCCCTTGTTGCCATCGAAAACATCAACAACCTAAACGAGATGGTTATATTAGACGAAGCGATATTTGCGCCAATTCACGCCGCCAACGCTACAACTGCAGGGTTTTTGCCGGGTGAGAGTGTGCGTGCTATTGATTTATTGTTCGGTTTACTTTTGCCGTCAGGCGCAGAATGCGCTGTTGGGCTTGCGACCCATGTAGCCGGGTCGGAGAATGCCTTTGTTATCATGATGAATGATAGGGCAAATGAGCTTGGGATGAACAACACAAATTTCACCAACACAACAGGACTTCACGATAGCAACCAGTATTCAACTGTTGCAGACATGGCAACACTTCTTATGTACGCGCTTGGAAATGAAACCTTCAAGCAAATTATATCCACTTCCCGCCACTCAACCGCAGACACAGGGTTACGTCCGGGCGGTATTACTTTTCACAGCACCTTGTTTTCTAGAATGGCATCGCCAGAATTTCCGGGCGGTACTATTCTTGGCGGAAGAACAGGTTTCACTGACCAAGCAGGGCAAAATTTAGCTAGTTTCGCTTATAGAAACGGCAGCAAGTACATTTTTGTAACATCCGGTGCGCAGGCAAACGGAAATCATTTGACCCAAGCACTTCATATCGACGATGCGTTTACAATGTTTGGCTTGTTATAGTCACATAAACTAAAAACAGCCCAATGTAACTTGTATAGCTAGCGTACTCCAAAACCATGAACGATAACTTGCAATTTTTCCACACTGCTGCATCAACTCCTCCTTGCATGCCTTTGGGCACGCCGCGTCGTCGTTTCTTTGCATTGTGTCAAATTGCTGCGTTCTCGCTCACGGTTTTGAAGTACGCTAGCTATAATTTTTCCGCACTACTTCGTCAAGCAAGTTAATT
>Ga0123355_10000483_pt1 | contig 52795 bp, 40 predicted proteins | sample TergutEmb28metaG_3_FD_89872 | JGI IMG/M metagenome (GOLD analysis project Ga0123355, IMG submission 89872) | Embiratermes neotenicus P1 segment gut microbial communities from Petit-Saut dam, French Guiana - Emb289 P1 | ecosystem: Host-associated > Arthropoda: Insects > Digestive system > Gut ... | reverse complement strand
TGACTCAGAAAGTGTAGAAATACTAGACGCATTTTATGACCTATCATCTGAAGAGCAAATTCTCGTATTTAGACTACTTAATAAAAACGAGGCTCTTGATCTATTTGAACACTTAGACACAGATGAGCAACACAATTTATTACGTTCATTTACCGATGAAAAAATTACGGAGTATATTAATGAGCTTGCGCCTGATGACAGAGTGCGACTCTTAGATGAGCTCCCTGCAATTGTGGCAAAAAAACTGATCAACTCTTTGTCTGCCGAAGAACGTAAAAGCACGAATTTACTTATGGGATATGCTCCTGAAACTGCAGGACGCATTATGACAACCGAGTATATCTCACTTAACAAAGAGATGACAGTCGAAGCAGCGTTAGACAAAATACGCAATCAGGCAGAAGATACAGAAACCGTCTATACGCTATATATAACGAATCCGCGCAGAAAACTTGAAGGCGTAATTTCTCTTAAAGACCTTGTTATAGCAAAAGGTAATCCTAAAATAGAAGAAATTATGTCAAAAAATGCAATCAGCTTGTCAACAGACACTGACCAGGAAGAAGTTGCTCAACTACTACAAGAACTTGACCTTTTAGCAATGCCCATTGTTGACAAAGAAAATCGTCTGGTTGGTATTGTAACAATCGATGACGCGGTTGATATTTTAGAAGAAGAAACTACTGAGGATATTTATGACCAAGCCGGTCTTGCAGATATTACAAAAAGTGAAACCAACCGTAGTGAAGTTTTAATCAGCGGCAGCCTTTGGGCTATTTGGAAAGTACGACTTCCCTTCTTGGTTATAACATTAGCAGCAGGTATGCTGGCAGCATTTGTCATTGAGGGCTTTGAAGAAGCTTTAGAGGCAATTATCGCCGTTGCCTTCTTTATACCACTTATCATGGACATGGGTGGTAATGTCGGCACTCAGTCATCCACTGTATTCGCACGCGGAGTAGTACTGGGACACATCGATATTAAATCGTTTTTTAAGCATTTTCTTAAAGAAATTGGTGTTGGGTTCAGTCTTGGCTTATTGGTTGGTGTGGTTTCTGGTATTCTGGCCACTATTCTTAATGTATTCTTGTGGGATGGCTCCCCAATGCTCGGGCTGGCAGTTGGACTTGCACTAGTTGTTACCATGACACTTGCATCCTTGCTTGGCTTTCTGGTTCCGTACCTGTTAATTAAACTAAAGGTTGATCAAGCTGCAGGATCTGCACCGATCATTACTTCAATCAAAGATATTGCCGGACTGTTGATTTACTTCGCATTCGTCAGCTTGTTCTTAGGATATCTGCTGTAACTTCGCTAAAATCTTCCCGTCTCTAAGAAAGGAACGTCACCATAATGACAATATTGGAAGCTCTTATTTTAGGGCTCTTGCAAGGCATAACTGAGTTCTTGCCTGTTTCCAGCTCAGGACATCTGGTACTTTTGCAACGTATATTCGGAGTTGCTTATTATGAAGCATTTACCTTCACAATAGTTGTTCACATTGCAACTCTTATTCCGGTTTTATTTGTATATTACAATAGAGTGAAATCAATTGTAACAAAGCCATTCCAAAAACTAACCTTGCTGCTTATTCTCGGCACAGTCCCAACAGTCATTGCCGTTGTCTTATTTGGCGATTTTATAGACACATTGTTCGCCGGTCAAGGGCTCTTCCTAGCAATTGGTTTTACAGTTACGGCAATCGCCATGTTCCTAACCGACAGAAGCATGGAAGGTACAAAGGATATGGACCAGATTACTAAGAAAGATGCATTGATCATTGGTGTATCACAAGCATTTGCAATAATGCCCGGTATTTCGCGCTCCGGAAGCACAATTGCCGGAGCAGTGGCTTGCAAAGCCAAACGTGATGCTGCTATTAACTTCTCATTTTTACTTTCTATACCGGCCATCGCAGGTGGTGTCGCATTAGAAATTATGCACATAATTAGCGGAAGAACCACTTTGGACTCCCTGTTCACAATACCAATGCTAGTAGGTTTTCTTGTAGCTATGATTTCCGGATATTTTGCAATTAAATTCATGTTGAAAATCGTTGAGAAAAGAAAGCTGAAATACTTTGGAATCTACTTAATTGTTTTAGCTGTTTTAATCTTTGTTGATTACATGTTTACAAATATCTTTTTCTAACACTTTCAACCGATTATTTAACATAGTGTTCAAACAAAAAAGTTACCTATTGGTAACTTTTTTGATATATGCGTGTATCTTCATAATCTAGTATCTGCTCTATTTCCTGACTCTTACATCCAGTTCTTCTGCCTCTTCTTCAAAATTACCCCTTAGGTAACGTTCTTTATCCAGTTCCTTTTTATAATATAACACTCTTTGCTTATATGTTTCTTCCCAGTGTGTAAGCTCCTGAAGAGCTAACGTCAATAATCCGTAATTATTTCGTACTGATAACGTGACTTTTTGTAATATTAATGTTCCGATATTATCAATATCATTATATCTTGCCATCTCATCAAGCCACATATACATATCTTCCGCTAATTCATTTGCTGATCTGTAATTTGTATTTACATATAGAATATCTGTATTACCAAAATCAACTTTTCTGATGCGATTTACCATGATTGTAATTGCCATTCCATAGAGTAAATCATCACCATTTATGTAGCCTAACTCAGCTTGATAGTATTGTTTATATATGGGTCGTGATTTATTTATTATCACATTGTGGTTAGTGATTGACGCTGCCATGTTAGTAATGATTTGATTAAATTCAGAATTTTCATCCATGTTCTTAATCATTCGTTCTACAAAGAGTATTTTGGAGATACATGTGCAAGTTAATAGAATATCCATCAGATAAATCATTGCATCTTTGTAGTTTTCATTTAAATGGTCTAGTTTATAGTTTCTTCGTGATTCAGATATCTCCTCATTCTCGGATAGTGCCGAAATGTACTTAACATTTTCAAAAGTACCTATTGATTCGCATACTTTTTCAATGAATCTATTTTTTGTTTTCCTAGCGATCTTCATTGCACCTTTTCTTGGTAATGCATGCTCTATACCCTGACGTATAAAAACAGTAATTGGGCGCAAGTGTTTGTTTATTTGTTTCTTGTAATATGATTTGTTATATAGTTCGTTAATTTGTTCTATATCTGTGGCAAAATAACTGTCCTGTAGGAATTTTAATAATATAATTCGAATATCAGGTTTCTTAATTGTTCTAATATACGGTGAAGCCGATCTTGCTTTTGTATCACTAAGCATAAGGGCAATTGCACTGGCTGTAATCATATCTAAATCATCAAGTTGCCTTTTAACTTCATTCAAATCAAGGTTTGAATCGATACCTGCATTTTCGTTACGATTTGATACCCACCTATCAGCATTATTTGGCATACTTTGAAATGTAATAGCTGTTTCTTGTACTTCTCTAGCACTTGACTTTTGCGCTCTTTGTGATGTTACAGAAGATACTGTGTTTTTTGCCTTATTAAAAATATTTACAATCCCTTTTTTTACATCTCCGACTAAGTCATTTTTTACTATTTCTTGTTCTTCATAGGCATGTTCATTGTCATACTCATCATAATAAACACGCTCTTGTTCATTTACGTATTGCTCGTCATAATATACATGATCTCCTTCGTGAGGATAATGCTCATCATAATGCTCTTCTCCAGCACTTACCACCTGCTCGGTAACAGGAATAGATTGCGTTGCACCACTAGCAATATATGGAACTGTTTGCTCAGGAATAACTGATTGAGGCATCATCGGTGCCTCTTCATAAACATTATTTTCTTCAATCGCCATTGGGTCCGCCGCAATTGAACTGGTTTGCGTTATTATTTCTACATTATTGGTCGGTTTGTTAATTCTCATTCTCTCTTTCATCTTTTCACTTATTTTAATATGACTTTTCAAACTGTGTAAAGTGGTCTTTACTTTAGGAATTAGCTTCTTCGAAAACATAACAATGAGTTCTCTACTTAGGAAAAAGAAAATAGCTGCACCTATAATATATATAAATATCAACGGCCAAAGAATGTATGCCATTATTGGTATCAAGGCAATACATAAACAACCTAAGTAAAAGAATGCAATAACACTTTTTTTAACGCCTTTATTAGTGTTGTTTTTAGTGCTTTTGCTAACACTTTTCTTCGAGCTTTTACTTACGTTTTTGTTAACATTTTTCTTCGCGCTTTTCTTGACACTTTTTTTAGTGTTTTTTTTTGCGCTTTTCTTAACACTTTTTTTCATAGGGGCAAGTATATCATATAAAAGGTTAATTGGCTATAATATTTTACACTCTTTTAAAGAATAATTACGACGTTTTTTAAGTCAATCAAACTTACTTACTCTTGTTTTCGATAATTCAAAGCCAACAATTGTGAATACAATCAATGTAAGGCTCACTGCAAGTTGTGGTAGACTTAGAGGAGCAACTGAGAATAAGTCACCTAAAAACGGCACATACATCACCAGCACTAATATTAATAATGCTGCAAATGTTGCAAGATTTAGTAGCTTGTTATTAAATAATCTTGTACTGAACCCAATGAATCCTTCAGATTTCGATGGATATACAACCAGTAGTTCACTTGCAACAAGTGTGAAGAAGCACATACTCATTGCTAGTGTATGTTGACTTACACCCTCTGGTGGTATTGCAACAAAAAGTCCAAACAAGAACGCCGAAAAGGATCCGATACATACGAACACAGCTCTTAGTAATACCGTTCTCATTGTGCGTCTATTAACAATAGATTCTTGGGGGTTTCTTGGTTTCCTGTTCATGACACCCGGCTCTTTGGTTTCCATCCCAAGTGCAAATGCCGGTAGCGCATCAGTTAAGAGATTTACAAATAGCAGTTGAGTGGCAATTAACGGCACAGGTAAACCAAATATTATACCCATGAGAACCACAAGGATTTCACCAATGTTACATGCTAAGAGATATCCTGTTACTTTTTTTATATTTCCATATATCGTTCTGCCCTGTTCAACAGCTCCAACTATGCTTACAAAATTGTCATCGGTTAGTATCATATCGGAGGCTTCCTTGGTTACATCAGTACCTGTTATGCCCATAGCAATACCTATATCTGCTTTTTTCAATGACGGTGCATCGTTAACACCATCACCTGTCATAGCAACTATATTGTTGTTAGCTTTAATTGCAGTAACTATGCGTACTTTATGCTCAGGTGAAACTCTTGCAAAAACATTTACAGTTTTCACCTTTTCGACTAGTTCTTCGTCTGTAAGTTGATTTAGAGTATTTCCGTCTATAACTTCGCCTGCTTCATCAATAATCCCCAGTATTCGAGCTATTGCAAATGCAGATGTCTTATGATCCCCTGTTATCATTTTTACGTTAATTTTTGCATTGTGACATTGCTCAATAGAGGCCTTAACCTCTTCGCGTGGCGGATCTATGATACACATCATCCCTACAAATGTCAGGTCATCTTCAACATTATCTATTGCTCTTACATTTTCATATCTCTTATAGGCAAATGCAAGAACTCTAAGAGCCTGAGATGCAAACAGTTCATTTTGATCTAATAAATGCTGCTTCATTGCTTCAGTCATTGGCACAATCGCACCATCAATATATATACTTGACGCCCTGCTAATTATTGCATCAGGGGCACCTTTTGTGTTCATGATTACATTATTACCGTGAAGATTGTATGTAGACATCATTTTTCTATCTGAGTCAAAGGGTATTTCGTGGATTCGTCTATGAGCTTCATTCATGGTTTCTTTGTATATTCCAAGTTTCGCACCAAAAACTAACATTGAACCCTCAGTTGGGTCGCCGATTATTGAAGATTCTTTATCATCATAAATCGAATCATTACAGAGCACACCGATTTCAGCCATTAGAGATATATTTCTGGATACAATTCCATCTGTTACAATATGACCTTTTCCCCTATATCCAACACCGGTAACTTCATAGTCATTTTCAGGATCACAAACTCTTACAACTGTCATTTTATTTTGCGTAAGTGTACCTGTTTTGTCAGAACAAATGACTGTTGTACTTCCAAGAGTTTCAACAGCGCGTAATCGCTTAACAATAACATTTGCTCTTACCATTTTTTGAACACCAAGTGCCAGTATCACTGTTGCAACGATAGCAACACCCTCAGGTACTGCTGCCACTGCGAGAGATACTGCAACCATTAACATTTCAATTACATCTCGGTGATCACCAAATCCAATGAAGTTATATAGTATGGCAATACCAAAAACCAGTGCACAAGTTATAATGCAGAGAATCCCTAAAGACTTTGCTAGTGAATTTAGCTTTTCTTGCAACGGTGTTTTACCTTCGTCTATAACATCTAACAAGGTAGCAATCTTGCCCATCTCAGTGTCCATACCCGTTGCATAAACGACACCCATTCCCCTGCCATATGTAACAGTACAGCCTGAAAATGCCAAATTGACCCTGTCCCCAAGAACAGCGTCAGGCTCTAATACTTTGTTTGCATTCTTCTTCACAGGGATAGACTCACCTGTTAAAGAAGCTTCATCAACTCTCATATTGATTGTTTCAATAAGTCTGACATCAGCAGGAATATAGTCCCCCGCATCAAGAACGACAATATCTCCAACAACAACATCCCAAGAGTCAATTTTTATTACTTGCCCATCTCTAATGACCTTAGCGCGAGGACTGGACATGTCTTTTAATTCCTTTAGAGCATTATCCGCTTTGTTCTCTTGAGTAATCCCGATAATCATATTAATAACTAAAATGGCAAGAATTATTATTGCATCTTTTAATCCATCACCGGCAATAACAGAAATAATTGCTGCTGCAATTAGAATTAAAACCAGAAAATCCTTAAACTGATCAAGAACCCTGAGGAACAACGACTTACCGGGCGGTGAATGCAACTTATTTGCTCCATCTACCGCCAGACGTTCTACTGCATCCTCATCAGTAAGACCATATTCAGGATTAGCCTTTAACTCTATCAGAGCATTATTTATATCAATAGAGTGAACTTGACTATTCATTTATTTATCAACCTTTAAAATTCAGAAGTTCCGACTGTTCTTGGGAAAGGTAGCACATCTCTGATGTTTGAAACACCGGTCAAATACATGAGAAGCCTTTCAAAGCCAAGACCAAAACCAGCATGCTTAGTACCGCCATATTTTCTCAGCTCAAGATACCACCAGTATGTATCTTTATCAAGACCCATTTCTTCAATGCGCTTAATGAGCACATCCATACGCTCTTCACGCTGACTACCACCGATTATCTCCCCGATGCCGGGTGCAAGTAGATCCATTGCTGCAACGGTTTTGCCATCGTCATTCAAACGCATATAAAATGCCTTAATATCTTTCGGATAGTCTGTAACAAACACAGGCTTCTTATAATGCTTTTCTGTTAAGTAACGCTCGTGCTCTGTTTGAAGGTCACAACCCCAAAAGACAGGAAACTCAAATTGCTCTCCCGACTCTAGGAGTATATCTATTGCTTGAGTGTACGTAACATGTGCAAACTGGGCATTTACAATTGAATTTAATCTCTCAAGTAATCCCTTGTCTACAAAATTATTCAAAAACTCCAGTTCGTCTTTGCATTTTTCCAGTACGCCATTAATTACATACTTCATCATATCTTCAGCAAGCTGCATATCGTCTGTTAAGTCTGCAAAAGCAATTTCAGGTTCAATCATCCAAAACTCTGCTGCATGTCTGGGTGTATTTGAGTTTTCAGCTCTGAATGTGGGACCGAATGTATAAACATTACTAAATGCTAATGCATATGCTTCAGCATTTAATTGACCTGATACAGTAAGGCTTGCTTTCTTGCCAAAAAAGTCTTCGCCATAATCCACTTCACCGTCTTCACCTTTTGTAACATCCGATAAATCCAAAGTGGTGACATGGAACATCTCCCCTGCGCCCTCTGCATCACTACATGTAATAATCGGAGTATGAACATTCACAAAATCACGCTCTTGGAAGAAACTATGTATTAAATGTGCCGTAATTGAACGCATTCTAAACACAGCATTAAAAAGATTTGTTCTTGGTCTTAGGTGAGAAATTGTTCGTAAAAATTCCGGTGAATGACGCTTTTTTTGTAGCGGATAGTCAGGAGTTGATTCTCCTTCAATTACAATTTCTTGTGCTGCTATTTCAAATGGTTGCTTTGCACCATCTGTTACTTTAAATATACCTGTTATTACAAATGCTGCACCAACATTTTGTTTGACGATTTCTTTAAAGTTAGAAAGATTGCCCTCTTCTAGGACAATTTGTATTCCTTTAAATGAACTTCCATCATTCAGGTCAATAAAACCAAAGGCTTTCATATCACGGATAGATCTCGCCCAACCTTTTACAGTGACTGTAGAACCGTCGTATTTTCCTTTGTCTTGAAATAGCGCTTTTACTGTTACGTTATTCATAAAAATGACCATCCCTCTTGAATTTATTCAAACATGATTCCTGTATTTGCTTTAAGACTTTTAGGTACATCCAGCACACGTTGATTTTTACTACCGCACCACTTCATCATAAGTGTACGTTCTTCTAAAATAAATCTTCCATCCACAAGTACATCTGTTTGCTTCATTAACTCAGCAACCGCATTATCGACCTTTGAGTCTTCTTGCAGTTCTTCAAATGTTTTCCCTGTGAATACCCACACATTTAGACCATTTTCATGCGCAGCAGCTGCGAGATTTACACAATCCGCAGCTTGCTCAAACGGTTCACCGCCTGATAATGTTAATCCATCTGTAAGTGGGTTAGAAAGCATGTCCTTTATAATGTCATCAACGGCTATCTCTGTTCCACCACCATGATCCCATGTGTCAGGATTGTGACATCCATCACAGCGAAACTGACAACCTTGTGTAAACACCACAAATCTTAGTCCCGGTCCATCTACAATGGAATCTTGAACTATCCCGGCTATTCTCATACTTTTGTCCTATGACCTACTAATCTTCTGTGGCAGAAGCTGACATACGGTGAAGTACTCTATCATTTACCTCAGCCATTTTTGCATCATTAAATCTGTCAACAGTTCCTACTAAATATCCTGTAATACGTCTTATGCGCTCAAATCCGGGCAATTCCGAATCATCTTCTTCACGTCTTCCGCAACTTGGACACTCGTCTTTAATAAAGCCTGTATATCCGCAAACCGGATCTCTATCAACAGGATGATTAACTGAACCATATCCAACGCCGGATTCTTGCATGTATTTAATTATTTTTTCAAAGGCTTCCAGGTTGTCTAAAGGATTTCCATCCATTTCAACATAACTAATATGCCCTGCATTTGTTAATGCATGATAAGGTGCTTCAACTCTAATTTTGTCAAATGCATTCATTTTATAATCTACAGGAATATGGAAACTGTTGGTATAATATTCCTTGTCCGTGATTCCTGCAAGACGTCCATAACGAGAGCGATCAATTTTAACAAATCTTCCTGCAAGCCCTTCCGCAGGTGTTGCAATCAGTGTAATGTTTAAGCCACGTTCTCTTGTTTCTCTATCACAACGTGAACGCAAATGACTTATTATCTCAAGCCCAAGATTTTGAGCACGTTCACTTTCACCATGATGCTCCCCAATTAAGGCTTTTAGAGTTTCTGCAAGACCAATAAAGCCAATTGTAAGTGTTCCATGCTTTAATATTTCTCGAACTTCGTCACTATGGCCTAGTTTTTCAGAACCCAGCCATACGCCTTGTCCCATTAAAAATGGGAAGTTATATACACGCTTTTTGCATTGTACTTCAAAGCGTTCTAGTAATTGTTCTACTACAAGATCCAATTTGTAATCTAAATCTTCAAAGAATCTTCCAATATCTCCATTTGCCTTTATTGCAAGACGCGGTAAGTTAATAGAAGTAAAAGATAGGTTTCCTCGACCATTGCAAATTTCTTGATCGGTGTCATATGCATTGGCAATTACACGTGTTCTACAGCCCATGTAAGCAATTTCAGTTTCAATTACGCCCTCTTTATAGTGCTTAATGTTAAATGGAGCATCTACAAAGGCAAAGTTCGGAAATAGGCGTTTTGCACTGCAGCGACATGCTAATTTGAACAAGTCATAGTTTGGATCTCCTTGATCAAGACTTATTCCTTTCTTGACTCTAAATACTTGTATTGGATAAATTGGTGTTTCGCCATTACCCAGACCGGCTTCTGTTGCAAGCATGACATTCTTCATAACCATGCGTCCTTCGGGAGAAGTGTCCATTCCGTAGTTAATACTGGAGAACGGAGTTTGTGCTCCTGCTCGGGAATGCATTGTATTTAAGTTGTGAATCAGTGCTTCCATTGCTTGATATGTAGAGCGATCTGTTTCTTTTTTTGCAAAATACATTGCTGTTTCCTGGATTTGGTCAATATCGTTATTATCTCTAAATAGTTTTACAAGCTCCGGTCTTTCAAGCTTAAGATATTCCTCATTATTTTCAAGTGTGGGGCTCAGTCCTGTTTTTTCAAATATTTCGTCCATTAGACTTTTAAGTTCATCATCAGGATCATTAATATTCTTTGCAAGCATAAGAGCTTTTGCAAGATTTTGGCGATAGAGTTTTATAAATGTCTTTTTAACACCATCTGCCATGCCATAGTCAAAGTTAACAATGCTCTGTCCACCATGCTGGTCATTTTGATTTGATTGTATTGCAATACATGCCAGTGCTGCATATGACGCAATATCATTAGGCTCGCGTAAATGGCCGTGTCCTGTAGAGAAACCGCCCTTAAATAACTTTATTATATCAATTTGACAACATGTGGTAGTTAGGGTTAAGAAGTCTAAATCATGTATATGGATGTCGCCTTCTGCATGTGCACTTGAGTGCTCAGGCTTTAATACAAACATGTTATAGAATTGTTTTGCGCCCTCAGAACCATACTTAAGCATGACTCCCATTGCAGTATCGCCGTCGATGTTTGCATTTTCTCTCTTTACATCGCTGTGGCGGGCATCAGTGTTTGTGATCTCTTCGTAGGTTTTCATAAGGCGTGTTCTCATTTGACGAACACGGTTACGTTCATTTCTATATAGAATATATGCTCTGGCTGTGGCTATGTATCCATTATCCATTAGTACTTTTTCGACTACATCTTGAATATGCTCAACATCGGGAGTTTCCTCCCCCTCTAACTCGAGAATGGTCATAACTTCATTAGCTAACTTATCTGACAGTTCTCCATTTCCGGGTCTGTATGTTGCATTAAATGCTCTACTGATTGCGTTAGATATTTTACCGGTATTAAACTCGGCAATTCTTCCATCTCTTTTTTTAATGCTGGTAATAGGCATTGACGCCACCCTTTCAGACAACCGCACCAGAGCTACGGTTGAGATAATAATTCTGCTGAACTTTTTATGTAAATCACAAGAACACAATATATTGTGCCGTTTTTAGCCAGCAGGAACTATATTGTACAACCAATAGTTTGATAAGTCAATATACAAAATTGATAATTTTCACATTTTAACAATGTATTTTATGAATTAAAGTTTTAAACTATTCGTAGCCAACAGGTTGAAATATACTTTACAATCATGATATTATTACAACTGTAGGCAAAGTTACTGAAAGGAACTACAAATAAGAATGAAAATAAAATACAGTTTCTTCGCACTTATATCTCGAATGAAAAATATTACACGTTGGACACTCATGCGAAATAATATTGTTGAAAACATTCAAGAGCATTCTCATATGGTCGCTGTTATTGCTCATGCTCTAACAGTAATAAGACGTGATATATATGGACGTGACGCTGATCCGGGCTTAGCTGCATCTATAGCGTTGTTTCATGATTCATCAGAAATATTTACAGGCGACATGCCAACACCCGTTAAATATTTCGACTCCACAATAATGGAAGCATACAAAAGAGTCGAGTCTGTAGCTTCCGATAAGCTCTTATCAGCTCTTCCGACTGAAATGCGAAATACATATACAAGTATACTCTCACCATCTGAAGAGTGTGAGACAAGAGTGCTTGTAAAAGCTGCAGACACAATCGCTGCTTATATAAAATGTGTAGAAGAATTAAAAACAGGTAATCATGATTTCAGCTTAGCTGCAGAGCAGTCAAAGGAAAAACTATCACAAATGGATCTTCCTGAAGTAAAATACTTTATTGACAACTTCTTACCTGCTTTTGAATTAACACTGGACGAAATCAACTTTTCATTTGAGTAACTTCGCTAAGATTTCCCCACCTCTAAGTGCAACGAAGGCGATGGGTACAAATTTCCTCAACAAGCGGCGAGCAAAATCTCCCGCTTCGTTGAAACGCTTGATTTAATGTCGCGCTCGGCGCGAGAGTTATGATCTCTTGTTTTAGTGTTGAATTTTCTACAGATAAATTGTTGATTTTCCACATTTAGACCTCGCAAACGATTATTGAAATGTTTAAGAGGTTTGTGCTAGCATTTTTACAGAGAACGGAGGTAAAAATGCATGCGCAAACTTGCTATTTTGTCATTTTATTTTGCAGTTGCTATTTTTATTTCAAAATACATAATATCTTTTGACTGGTTATTAACCTGTGCTATTGTAGCAGCGATATGCGCACTTACCGGATTTTTTTACAAATGTGATGCACTATTCCGCAAGCGAATAATAATCGCATCACTGGCAATGTCTATTGGATTTCTTTGGTTTTTGACATACACTTTGGTTTATGTTAGACCTTATCAAGAACTTCATGATGAGAGTGTTGTAACAACTGTTACAATTACTGACTATCCTGTTGCCAGGCGAGTTCGTGGATATCGTGTTGATGTATCATTTCAACTTGATGGTAAAAGCGCGACAAAATTGCGCCTATACTATAATAATGAAACTGAGTTGAAGCCGGGTGATGTTGCTGAAATATCAGCTCGACTTTATCGAACTGATATCACTAGTGATGGAGATCCCTTCGACGCACTCATATCAAGAGGAATTCTTCTCTCCGGACGAGTTTCAGGGAATATAGAAGTCATTGATTTTGATAACAGTTTTAGATATTTGCCAAAGAGAGTCGCTGAAAGAGTTGCGCAAAAAGCCGATGAAATCTTTCCTGCTGACATCTCACATTTTATGCAAGCATTGCTGATGGGCAAACGTGATGAGCTATATAGTGACACCTCGCTTAGCTCATCATTATCTGCATCAGGTATTATTCATATTGTTTCTGTTTCAGGCATGCATATTGCATTTTTAATGGGCTTTCTTGCACAAATCATCAGAAACAAAAGGCTATTCTCATTCTACGGCATACCCATTTTACTCTTTTTCATGGCAATGTCAGGATTCACTCCTGCTGTAACACGAGCGGGAATAATGCAAATATTTCTATTAAGTGCGCCATTGTTTCGACGAGAACGGGATAGTATTACATCACTATCATTTGCACTCTTTGTTCTTCTCGCACTCAACCCTTACTCAATCTCCTCAGTGGGCTTACATCTATCATTCAGTGCAACACTTGGAATAGTTCTTTTCTCATCAAGAATCAGCTCTGCTGTAACTGACTCATTACGAAGTAATAAGCAATATCGTAAGAAAATCCCAAGGGCTATAATAAACTTCATCATATCGAATTTAGCAACAACAATGGGTGCTCTCATTTTTGCCATTCCATTAACTGCTATACATTTTGGTTATGTATCCATAATTGCACCAATAACTAATCTGCTTACAATTGGTGTAGTCTCGTTAGTTTTTCCATTAGGCTTAATTGCAGTGCTATTGAGCTTCATATCCCCTGTGCTTGGCGGTATCATAGCATTTCCTGTATCTCAAGCAGCACGCTATATCATATATATTGCACGCTCTTTTTCAACAATTCCATACTCCATTGTATACTCATCACATGCACATATAATGTTATGGTTGGCATATGTTTATACTATGTTTTCTTTATTACCTCTTCTTAAAGCACGATTTCGCCAGTATATCTTACCCATTTGTATTTCGTTAATATTACTCTTTATTCTAATTCTTGTTACACCCTTTTCATCAAATATTAATGCAGATTCTATTACTGTTGTAGATGTTGGACAGGGATTAAGTGTCGTAATGACATCAGAGGACTTTACAATGGTGGTTGATTGCGGAAGCATTAGTGAAAATAATCCTGGAGAAATTGTACATGAATTCTTAATGAACATTGGGCGCACTTCAATTGATTTGCTTGCTTTAACTCATTTTCACTCTGACCACTCAAATGGAGTGGAGTTTTTACTAAGTAGAGTATCTGTTGCATTGCTTGCAATACCTGATCCACAAGGCGACTTTTTTGCATATGATATAATCGAGCTTGCAAGAAGTCGAGGAACTGCTATAATATATGTTACAGAAACTCTGAGTATTGAGCTCGGTGATGAAAATGATACTACAATTTTCTTGTATCCTCCAATGGGGGTTGGAGATCCAAATGAACAAGGGCTTAGTGTCTTAACTGTTGGTGATATCAATGCGCTGATCACAGGAGATATGAATTCATCTACAGAGCGGGCTTTATTGAGATTTGCAACACTTCCAAAACTTGATCTGTTAGTAGTTGGACATCATGGCTCAAGACATTCTACATCTGATGAGCTTCTTGATGCACTACTACCTGACATTGCAGTAATTCCCGTTGGAAGAAACAGTTTCGGACATCCGGCACAAGAAGTTCTTGACAGACTTAATCGTATCGGAGCTATAGTCTTTAGAACTGACGAGCATGGACATGTAACAATATATGGAGGATAGAACAATTAGTAAAAAAACTGACTTTGATACACTTACAGCTTCGTTAAAACAAGGTGAAGTTGATAATTTATATATCTTCCACGGCGAAGAGCGTTATCTGCTGGAGCGCAGTCTTGACACACTGCGGAAATTATTATGTCCTGATGGTCTTTCCGGTTTTAACTACAATTACTTCGACGGTAATACTCTCACGGTTGATGAATTCGAAAACGCTGTGAATACACTTCCTGCCTTTGCAGAGAAAACACTAATCGAAGTACATGATTTTAATCTGTTCAAAGGTGATGCAAGGGAACGTTTTTGCGAAATATTTGCAGACTTGCCTGATTATGTGTGCATTGTTTTTATTTATAGTACCATTGAATATAAGCCTGATGGCAGGCAAAAGTTGAATAAGGAAATCCTAAAGTACGCAAGCGTAGTAGACTTTGTCGCACAAGGACAAGACAGGCTTGTAAAGTGGATAAAGCGTCACTTTGCAGATGCAGGCAAAAATATTAGTGTAAATGATGCAGCGTATTTATCATTTATCACCGGAGGCCTTATGGTGAACCTCAAAGGAGAAATTGAAAAGGTCGCTGCATACTCTAAAAATGATATTATAACAAAACAAGATATTGATGCAGTCGTAACACCTGTTCTCGACACGGTCACATATAAGCTTACAGACGCCCTTGTTAATCGCAATAACAAACATGCATTACAATTATTAGACGAGCTATTTCAAATGAGAGAAGTTCCCCATACGCTAATCTATAGTATCTCACTAAAAATGCGTCAACTTCTTGCTGCACGACTTTGTTTAGATAATAATTTAAACAAAACTAAGCTTATTGAACTTACAGGTATTAGACATGAGTTTCAAGCACGAATGCTAATGACAACCGCAAGTAAAACAACACTTTCAGAATGTCGTGACGCAGTGTTATCTTGTGCAACAACTGCATATGAGCTAAATAGTTCTCCAACTGATTCCGAATCGCAACTGATAGAACTTGTCACAAGACTAGCCCAAAGGTCAAATATATGAAACAAATAAAAGAAGTTATTGTGGTAGAAGGACAATATGATAAAAATGTTGTAAGTCAAGTAGTTGATGCAACAATTATAGAAACATCAGGCTTTGGAGTAATTAAAAATACCGAAAAAATCGCATTACTTCGCAAGCTTGCAGATAAATGTGGAATTATCATATTAACAGATAGTGACAGAGCAGGCTTTTTTATTCGCGGAAGATTAAAAGACATACTAGGAAATAAAAACATAAAGCATGCATACATACCTGATGTACAAGGACGGGAGAAACGAAAAAAGACATCTTCAAAAGAAGGTAAACTAGGCGTTGAAGGAATGAGCAAAGAAGCCATTCTCAAAGCCCTAACAATAGCGGGCGCAACATTTGAAGATAAAGAACCTTCGTCCACCACCAATACTCGCATAACCAAAGCAGATTTATGCGAACTTGGACTAACAGGACGAGCCAATAGCGCGCAAAAAAGAAGAAAGCTTCTACAACAACTAGAACTCCCCACACTCTTATCTGCAAACGGACTATTAGATGTATTGAATATACTATACACACGAGATGAGTTTGTTGAATATTTTAAAATTCTATATACAAAATCTAGTTGTGTATGATATACTGCACACAAGATGTTGAGTTGAAAGGAATGAGTAGAATTTATGAAGTGTCCATTTTGTGGGTATTATGAAAGTAAGGTTGTTGATTCGCGACCGGCAGAAGAAGGCGCAACCATTCGCAGACGACGCGAATGCCTAAGCTGCAACAAGAGATTTACAACATACGAGATCATGGAACGCTTGCCACTTGTCGTTGTTAAGAAAGATGGTAGCAGACAAACCTTCGATAAGCAGAAAGTAATTAACGGAATGCTAAGAGCATGCGAAAAAAGACCTGTATCTCTTGCAGACCTATCTAACTTTGCTGATGAAATTGAACAAGAATTACAAAACTCACTAGAACGTGAAGTTAAAACTACTGAAATTGGCGAAATGATTATGGGTGGCTTAAAAGCATTAGATGAAGTCGCATATGTCAGATTTGCTTCTGTATATCGTCAGTTCCGTGACATTAGCTCATTTATGGATGAACTAAACAGACTGCTTTTAGAAGAATAATTTTACATTACAGTAAGATAAAAGAGGGGCTCTCCCCTCTTTTTGTATTTGTATTATGTGCATTAATACGGCTCTAATCGATATCTTCAACAACTACCTCCGGTGGCTGCTCTAATATTTCTGGATTTTTCAACAGGCTCTTATAATACTTAAATGCTTGCGAAAAATAGAACCCATCACAAATTCGTTCATCAACAACGACTTTAAACTCTATATACCTTTTAGGGCTTACTTCACCCTTTGAGTTCATCTCATAAACTTTATTCTTAGCTCCCATGGCTATAAACACAGGTAAATTGCCAAAATTATATAAGTGGTGATAAATTGCAGGTAATCCAATGGATCCCAAATCTGTCATTATTACTGACCCGTGAAACGGACTTCCATCTATTATAACCTTTGGTAGCATACCAAAATAGTCCAATAACTTGAGAAACCCAATTGTGAATCTTAGTATACCCCTTGGAAGCTTCACAAACTGCTCTGCAAGGTTATCTGTTTTAGTGTCGTCGCCATCATTTTTCACTTTATTAATTTCTGTATTAAGCTTGTTGTAAACATCATAAATTGTTTCATTTCGATCAAAAGAAATCTTTATGGATGTTTCACCTGCATCAGTTCTCAGTCGCTTCTTTATAGTCATCACAAACTCGACATTTTCTCTAGCATAAATTCTTTGACCGGAGCAAAACCTGTTTACTCCGGGATATTGTGCCGCAGTTCTTATATACGATGCTATAAAAAGATGGAGCATTCCTATGCCCGGATATCCGTCAATTCTTTTCTTACGTAAGTACTTTTCAATTTCTGTTATTTCGACTGTTTCAGAAAAGTAATTGCTGGCTTCGCTTTTTTGCTTCATAATAAACGGAAACATAACATTGTATGGATCAAGCTTTCTAAGTCGCCTGCCATCACGTCTGTCACCAAATCTTCTTTTCCGCTTACTATCCATCATGCTACCTCGTTAATGAATTTAATTAAACCTAAGCTGTTTGTCATTGCTGAATAAATTTTACATTATAGACAATTACTTGTCAAACTCAATATGGGTATGTTATCATAAATTAATTGTGACGAGAAAATGATGAGGTATACACAATGTTAGCTGACAACTTAAAACAAATACTTGCAACTGAATATGAAGCAAATGAAGTTAAGCGTATTATTCTAGACAAGTCAAAAAAATCAATTTCGCAGGCTAAGGCTGAAGGCGAAAACACCATCATTGAAGCTCGAAGCCGAGCTGATCAAGAAATTGTTCGACTTAAACAAGTGGCAGATCAAAATGCCATGAAGGCTGCTACTGATCTTGCTTCTTCAACTGCAAATCGACTTGCAACCATGCATGCACGCTCTGAAAAGCGTATGGATGCAGTTGCGGAAAGAATATTTGAAAGGATTAGAAGTGTATAATGGGTGTAATGAAAAAGGTTAGTATAATCGTTTTACATTCTGACATTGTCAGCTTAATTAACGAGCTTATATACTTAGAATGCTTTGAGCCCATGATTCCGGAAGTTACACTTAATCCTCCCGAACTTAATGAGCTTGTAAAGCAGGAAGTTATGGAACTGGAGTACTATGAAGCTAACTTAGAGAGCATTACAGTATTGGCAACTGATTATACATACACACTTATTGGTTGGGTTCCTGCCGAACTTGAATTAGTGCTTACATCATCCCTTTCGGAAATCACATGTGTCTGCAATATCGAAGACGTCCCGGATGATGAAGCCGATAATGTTCCGATTTATATAAAGCATCCACAGTTATTTGGAAAGCTTCGCAGCGGTGGACGCACTGTATTCGAGCCACTGGTGCAGCGTTCCCAAAATAACTAGCCATAGTGCTTGAATATTGCGAAAGGAATCATGACGATAATATGTATAATCTTAATAAAATAATAGAACATATAAAAAAAGAGTCTGAAAATGAGTGCAAAAACATTGCAGTTAAAGCAAATAAAGAAGTTGCACGCATACGCACTCTTTACTTGAAGAAAGAACAGGAAGCCTACAACTCTCGTATGAAAGAAGGCTCGATTGAAATCGAGAAAAGAGTTGAAGAGTTGTCAAACCACGCTAATGAGCAAGCTAATAAAATGGTACATGCGACAGAACAAGGAGTCTTGGATGATGTCTTAGACCTTGCGGCAAAAAAACTTTCTGCACTGCCTAAAGATGAATACAATAAAGTATTAAAAAGACTTGGTATTGAAGAGGGATGTAAACCCGAATATCTTGTTGAAATATATCGTGAAGAACTTGCTCCTTCTGTTATTTCTGCCCTATTTGATTCCGGCAATGTATAACTTCACTAAGGTTTCCCCCGCTTCGTTGAAATGAGAGTCACAAATTGCAACTCTCATTTTTTGATATTTAAATATTGTGATTAAAGATATTAAACGTGAACAAGAATAAACGCTGCAGTTCTCCTAGGTGTTGCACGATACAGGCTTTCTAACCATTCATTATGATCATCTGTTCTTAGATTGTCCGCTGCCATTAACTCAGAGAGTATTCCATAAAAACCTGTAAAGTATACTAAATGATAACCAAAGGCTTCTGTGAAGATTAACTCCCAATCTCCTACAACACGACTCTCGTCAAATAACCATTCTTCAATCTCAGGAACAACTCTCATTACATTAAAACCAGTTCCGAAAAACGTTGCTCTTGCGATATTAGGATAATACCCACCATCTGTAGTATCGTCTGAATGCTCGGGCATTAGATCAATCAATGCATCTTCTCTCCCACCTGCTGAAGTGAAAAGTACACGAACACGTTCGGCGCGAGCGCTTAAATCCGCTTCTGCTTGCTCAACAGCATGAATATATCCAATGTCGTACTCACCATCTTCAAACTCTGAAGGATCTATCCACTCGCGAGAAATAAGAATTTGTCGCATTCCTACAATGTTGTAATTATTATCATCACGTGAAACAAAGAATAGAACTGAATAACCCTGACTATGTTCTGCTTCCGTTACAAACGTATCTCCATAACTTCTTGAGTCATCAATTAACCACGTTCTTATATCTTCACTAAGTCTATCCCCTTGTGTTTGACGTATTGTAGATTCCGGCTCTGTAAAGAGGAAACTATACTCTCTTGCTGCTTCTATAAAGTCATCTTCAGTTTCAACACCCTCTAAAAGAGCATATGCCTCTATGCGTGCTTCATTTAGTGCATATTGTACTGCTTCTTCATACTCTTCTGTTGTATCAAAGAACTCTTCTAAATGCGATTCAACAGGAACAAATACCTGCCTAAAGTTTATAAAATCAAGATCATCTCTAAGCCCTGCATAATGTGCTTCCAAAACTTGTGAACTATACTCAAATGACTCACGCACATGAGCGCTATAAGCTCTTGCAATTGTTTGGAATTCAAGTATATCTCTATAAACATTTGTGTTCATAGCAACGCCGAACTGTTGCTGAAGCAAGAAGTCTGCTGATGGAAGCATCCATGCTGCCGCTTGCATTTCCAGCATTTCCATTTCTTCATCGATCTCAGCAAGGTGCTCTTCTGATAATGTAAATCCTGATGCATTAGCTGCATTGTATAGAGCAACCACTTCTGATAATGAGTTTAGAGCTTGATCAAGAAAGAAGTCTGCCCAGGTAATATTCTCATCAAACACATGTACTTGTGATGATAATGGTCTATTTGGATCTGGTAAAGCATCTTCCATACCTTGGATTTGTGACCACATGTTCACATGGTCCATGTATTCCATATTGATAAAGTACTCCATCTCAGCAGTTGTGAAGTTTACACCATCAATTGTCACAACCGGTACAGTGCGTCGTATAAAGTTAGAGTTGATCGTTAATGCGATTGCAGAAACAAATAGAAGTACAACAATTATTATTATTGCTCTTTTTCTGGTTTTGTTTCTATCATTTTCCTCTTGCTTGGTTCGCTCTTGCTTTTTCTTAATCTTATCTGATTTACTATCAAACATTCCGCTCATTTATCTGTCAGTCCTTTTATTATATTTATATGTTGCCACAATTTGTAATTATACCCCATAAAAAATACAAATGCAAGGGATTTCACCATTGCATTTAAGAAAAGTTAACCCCCGCCGTGCCGTGTAAGCCCGTTTTTTAACCTGACCATACGGACAGGTGGGTCGCCTCCTTCTTGCTTCACGCTTCCAACATCCAAACCGTGAGAACACGATTTGGGAGGCCTGCAATTCCACAGGAAGAGTTATTCCGGCATCCCTTATAAAAAATGTAGGTTTAAATAGGCCTATCACGCACAAAGCAGGGATTCATATTATTTTAATCTTCTTCTACTAATCGTTCAATGAATTGTTCACATAAATCTTCCAATAAAGCATCATCATCAATTGACACAAGTATCTCTTCCCCGTCTTCTTCAACGGCTTTTAGTATAATCAATCCATAATCATCATCATCTTCATCCATGTCTGTCGGTAAAAACGCTAAATAGTAAGTGTCGTCGATTTCCATTGTATCTACATGTTCTAAAACAAAATCATTTCCATCTTCATCAGAAATAGTAATAAAATCACTACCATAATCTTTGTTACTGTCCATATTAATGCACTCCTATATGATATCATTAATAAATATGGTGCTTGTTAGGCGCCTATACTTGAATAATATCGCAAAACGTGTTAAAATGCAATATCATTTTTGATTTAATATTAGTACAATCCTGTACACATTATACAAGAACGGAGTAGATATGGACAAATTTAAAGCTAAACGAATAGCTAAAAAAGTTGTTAAAAATGGCTTCTGGATAATAAGTGATGTTATCTTTCTCGGACTTAAAGCAGTTGGTACACTTGCACTTATTGCTTTGACCAGTCTTGTAATCTTCGCTTGCTTTTTCATTTTTTATGTTAGAACAGACTTAGCAACAGGACTTGATATTAATCCTGCTGACTTCACTTTAAATCGATCCAGTGCAATCTATGTCAGAGATCCCGTAACGGAACGCCTGGAACATGCTGTTACAATACAATCTCTTGAATTTCGTATATGGGTTGACTTTGAAGAGTTTCCCCAACACTTAATTGATGCCGTTGTTGCAATTGAAGACCACCGATTTTGGGATCATCATGGTGTTGACTGGTATCGTACTGCAGGCGCATTTATGAACATGTTTCTAAGTATGCAAAACACCTTCGGCGGCTCTACAATTACTCAGCAATTAATTAAGAATCTGACAACTGAGGACGATATCACTGTTCAACGTAAACTACAAGAGATTTTCAGAGCTCTCGAATATGAAAGACAATTTAGTAAAGAAGAGATTCTCGAACTTTATTTAAACCTTGTTTACTTTGGACACGGCGCATATGGAATCGGTGCTGCTGCTAATTATTACTTTGATAAAGAGGTTTCCGAACTCACATTATATGAAGCGGCTGCTATTATTAGTATAACAAATAATCCTTCAAGATACAGCCCGTATTTGAATAGAGAAAGGAACAAACTTCGTCAAGAAATTGTCTTGTATAGAATGCTTCAACTTGGCAAAATTTGTGGAATTGAATATAGAGCAGCCATGCGTGCTCCGTTAAATTTCCAACGTGGTATTGATGAACAAGCTCAAATGGTAATTTATACCTGGTTTGAAGAGGCTATAATAAGGGATGTCATTAACGAGCTTGTTAATCGTAATGGTTTGTCTGAACAAGTTGCAAGAATGTATCTGTTTAACGGCGGATTGCGAATAATTTCAACAATGAACCCTGATATGCAAGCAGCAGTTGATTATATATATCAAAACCCGGAGAACTTACCGAATGTTACCGGATCTGCACAGCAAATGCAATCAAGCATAATTATTGCAGACCCATATACCGGTGAAATTCGAGCCATGTCCGGTGGAGTAGGCATAAAGAATCGAAACATGCTACTAAATCGTGCTACTCAGACCCGGAGACCTCCCGGTTCTGCTATTAAGCCAATATCTATGTATGCCCAAGCACTTGAGTATAATATTCTAGCTCCTGATACAATTTATAATGACAGTCCTGATTTGGTACTTAGCGGTACAACTTGGCTTCCCAGAAACGCAGATCGCAGTTATCGTGGTCATGTTACAGCAAGAGCTGCGCTTGCAATTTCTATAAACACAATTGCCGCTTATATTCTCGATCAAGTTGGTGTTGAAAATTCATATAACTTTATGACCAATGTACTTGGATTTAATTTAGATCCTGCTGATAATGACTATGCTCCTCTTGCAGCAGGTCAGCTTACACACGGTGCAACTGTACGCGAGATGGCTTCAGCCTATACAATGTTTCCAAACTTAGGTACTCGTGTTGAATTAAGAACGTTTTCAAGAATCTATAATATGGATGGAGATATACTTTTGGATAATTCTGTGCCTATGGAAATCCAAGCAATTAGCGATGTATCTGCTTATTGGATGACAGATATGCTTATTACAGCAGTTACTAACGGTACGGGTGGTGCAGCAAATCTTGGTGGCGGAATGCCTACAGCAGGCAAAACCGGAACTTCTACAGATAATAGGGATCGTTGGTTTGTTGGTTACACACCTCATTACCTTGCTGCTGTTTGGACAGGATTTGATACACCTGCCCGAATGAATGCTCCCGGTGGTAACCCTGCAGCACATATTTTTAGAATGGTAATGGGTCCAATACATGAAAATCTGGAAGTTAGACAATTTAACAGACCTGATGATGTAACTCTCGCACCAATAATTAATCAGTGGGATCTTAATGAAGTTTCCTACACTGTTATAGGTGTTGATATTCACGGTGCTGAAATATATTCAAGAGTAGGCACATCCACTGTTGGTGCTGAAGTTTTTGTACATGCACCTGAGTGGGATGGATGGCGTGTCATTGGCGAAAGTTTCGGTTCCATTCAAGTAACTGCTGATCCAGCGAGAAATGTAATAACATTTATATATGAGTTCATAGGTGCTGCACCTGAAGAACCAGAGGAGCCTGAACCTACTCCTATGCCTACACCAATCCCTCCTGAACCTACCCCAATTCCACCACCACCAGAGCCAACCCCTATGCCTACACCAGAGCCAACCCCTATGCCCACCCCAATACCAGTGCCTTAGTAATATACAAAAATACAGTAATCTAACATTATTTATCACAAAGTACGGGGATAATTCTACCAAGTAGAATTATCCCTGTTTCACTTGTATTCAATAATTGTAATTTCGCTTATGTCTTAATACTTGAGCTATTGTTAATTACTTACCAATACTGAAGAAAGCGTCCATACCCGGATAATATGCGGCTGCTCCAAGTTCTTCTTCAATTCTTAGTAGTTGATTGTACTTAGCAACTCTATCACTTCTTGATGGAGCACCTGTTTTAATTTGTCCTGCATTCACAGCTACTGCAATGTCGGCAATTGTTGTGTCTTCTGTTTCACCTGAGCGATGAGAAACAACTGCAGTGTAACGTGATCTGTTTGCTGTTGAAATTGCATCAAGAGTTTCTGTTAGTGTTCCGATTTGATTAACTTTAATTAGAATCGAGTTTGTTACACCAAGATCAATGCCTTTTTTAAGTCTTTCAGTATTTGTTACGAATAAATCATCACCAACTAGTTGGATTTTGTCGCCCAGTGCGTCGGTCATCATTTTCCAGCCTTCCCAGTCCTCTTCTGCCATGCCGTCTTCGATTGAAATAATTGGGTATTTATTTACAAAATCAACCCACATATCAACCATTTCTTGCTTTGTCATTATTTTCTTTCTTTTTGGAAGATGGTAGCATCCGTCTTCTTCTTTATACCATTCAGTTACAGCCGGATCCATTGCTATTCTAATATCGTCATATGGCTTATATCCTGCTTTTTCGATTGCTTGCATGAGAGCAACAAGAGCATCTTCGTCAGCAGCAAGATCAGGAGCATATCCGCCCTCGTCACCTACACCTGATGATGGTACGACTGTTTTTAGTGCGTGGAATATCTCAGTACAAATACGAAGTCCTTCACGGAAGCTTGTAGCAGATACCGGCATAATCATAAACTCTTGAATATCTACACTATTATTAGCATGATCGCCACCGTTTAGAACGTTCATCATAGGAACCGGTAATGTGTTTGCAGATGCTCCGCCAATGTATTTATATAGTGGCATTTTCAGTGCTTTTGCTGCAGCAATTGATGTTGCAAGTGATGCACCAAGTATTGCGTTTGCACCAAGATTTGATTTGTTTGGAGTACCGTCAATTTCAATCAAAGTTTTGTCAATCGCAATTTGATCCATTGCATTTAAGCCTATTAATGCATCAGAAATTTCATTATCAATATTTGCAACTGCTTTTAGTACACCTTTTCCAAGATAACGATCTTTGTCGCCATCGCGTAGTTCAGTAGCTTCAAATTTCCCTGTTGATGCACCTGATGGTACCATTGCGCGACCAACAACAAGCTCATCATCGCTACCAAGAACTAAAACTTCTGCTTCAACTGTTGGGTTTCCTCTGGAATCAATTACCTCGCGTCCTTTTACATCAAGAATCTCTAAATAGTCTTTCATTTAATCTTCTCCTTAAATATATAATTTACAAATATTAATTATTAATTAATGTACAATAAGTGATTCGCCGGTCATTTCGTCCGGTTTGTTTACGTTTAGTAGCTCTAATAAAGTTGGCGCAATATCAGCAAGTCTGCCCTGCTTTAACTTTACATCAGTGCCATAAACAATTAGTGGTACAGGATTCGTTGTATGTGCAGTATATCTGCTAACACCATCTTCTGCAAGCATTGCTTCAGCGTTGCCGTGATCTGATGTGACGACCAAACAACCATTAACTTGCTTTACAGCCTCTTTGATTTTGCCAACACATTCATCAACAGTCTGTACCGCGGTAATCGCTGCATCATAAATGCCTGTATGTCCTACCATATCGCAGTTAGCAAAGTTTATTATAACAACATCATACTTTTCACTTAATATCTCTTGTGATGCAACTTCTGCCACTTCACGAGCAGACATTTCAGGAATCATATCATATGTTGGAAACTCTTTTGGTGATGGTATTAATACTCGTTTCTCTCCACTAAATGGCTCCTCTACTCCCCCATTGAAGAAAAATGTTACATGTGCATACTTTTCTGTTTCTGCTATTCTGAGTTGTGTTAAGCCTTGTTTGCTGATTGTTTCGCCAAAAGTTTTATCAGGGAAATCAGGTGGATAGGCAACATAGACATCTTTAATGGTTTCATCATATTGAGTCATACACACAAAAGTTAGTGGGAAATATCCATCTTTTCTTTTAAAACCTTGAAAGTCAACATCAACAAATGCACGAGTTATTTCTCTTGCTCTATCAGGTCTAAAATTAAAGAATATAACTGAATCATCCGGTTTTACCAGCCCATCTTTGTCGCAAATAATCGGCTTTACAAATTCATCATACTCTTCTTTATCATAGGACTCTTGCATAGCAAGTTCAGGGTCTTGTTGATAATACCCTTCACCAAAAACCATTGCATTATATGCTTGTTCTACACGATCCCAACGATTATCTCTGTCCATTGCATAAAAACGGCCTGTTATTGTTGCAATTTTCCCAATGCCTAATTCATTGCATTTGTTAACGAGCGCTGTAACTGATTCTTTACCTGAATCAGGAGGCACATCGCGTCCGTCCATGAAGCAGTGAATATATACTTTCGATAACAAATTACGTTTAGCCAACTCTAATAATCCAAAAAGATGATTGATGTGACTATGAACGCCTCCCGGTGAAAGCAGTCCCATTAGATGAAGTGCTTTGTCTTTTGCTTTACATGACTCTATAGCCTTAAGAAGAGCTTCATTGTTAAAAAACGCGCCACTTTCTATTTCACGTGATATCTTTGGTAAATCTTGATATACTACGCGACCTGCACCGATATTAGTATGCCCGACTTCTGAGTTGCCCATTTGCCCTGCAGGAAGTCCTACATCCTCACCTGATGCAGAAAGTGTTGTATGGGGGCATGTTTTAAATAATTCGTCAAGTACCGGTGTTGTTGCATTTTCAACTGCATTACCGGGTGATGGTCCTGTTAGTCCATACCCGTCCATTATTACCATTGTTAACTGTTTTTTCATATATATGTTTTACCTTTATCTTATCCTCATTGATAATTTTTGCTTTGCAGTTAAGCACGTAGTGGGCGGTTTTCAGCGGTTTTTTCGCGTATGTAACTTCGTTGATACTTCGTATTAGGCGATAAGACCCGTTCTAGCGAAAAAACCGATGGAAATTGCCCGCTATGGGCTGCTATTGGTTAGCTGCATTAATAATTGTGGCGAATGCTGCCGGCTTTAGAGATGCGCCACCGATTAATCCACCGTCTATATCAGGTTGTGCTAGTAGCTCCTCAGCATTTTTATCATTCATTGAACCACCATATAGAATAGACACACCATCTGCCACTTGTTCACTAAATAAACCGGCTATAACATTACGGATAGCGCAACATACTTCTTGTGCGTCCTCAGGTGTTGCTGTTTTGCCTGTGCCTATTGCCCATACAGGTTCGTACGCAATAACCACATTCTTCATTTGCTCAGCAGAAATGCCATCAAGTGCAATCTTAACTTGCATAGCAACAAGATCCATTGTTACTCCTGTTTCTCTTTGTTGTAATGTTTCACCAACACAAACAATCGGAATCATTGGTGAAGCCAATATTGCCTTCAGTTTATGATTAACAGACTCGTCTGTTTCTCCATAGTACTCACGTCTTTCACTATGACCAATTATTACATACTCAGTGCCTATATCTGTAAGTTGTGCAACAGAAACCTCACCTGTATATGCACCTGACTCAAATTGGCTCAAGTTCTGAGCACCAACACCAACATCCGTTGAGTCAAATGCTTTTAAAGCAGTTGGCAGAATCACAAAAGGAACACAAACCACTGCATCACACCACTTTTTGAATCCGGGAACAAGTTTTACCAGTTCATCTTTGAATCCTTGGACTTCAGATGACAGCATGTTCATCTTCCAGTTCCCTGCTATAATTGTTTTTCTTAATTCTCTATTCATCTCAATCTCCTTATTGTTAATTTAAGCATCTAGTAAGCAAGCAATACCCGGTAGCACTTTGCCTTCCATGAACTCAAGTGAAGCACCGCCACCTGTTGAAATATGGGTAATTTTATCTGCAACTCCAAACTTGCGTACCGCAGCAGCAGAGTCACCACCACCAATGATAGAAATTGCATTTGAATTTGCAACTGCTTCAGCAACAGCACGAGTACCCTCTGCAAAGTTAGAAAACTCAAAAACGCCCATTGGACCATTCCACACGATTGTTGCAGCATTTTCAATTTCATGTGTAAACTCTTTAATCGCACGAGGGCCAATATCCATTGCCATCATTCCATCAGGAATTGCGTCGCTATCTACAGTTTTTGGTTCAACATCATTAGAAAATTCAGAACCTGCAAGAGAATCTACAGGTAGTAGTAGTTTTACATTACGAGCTTTAGCTTCTTCTTTGCACTTTAATACAGACTCAAGCTCACTGTCTTCGCATAACGAGTTTCCGATTTTACCACCCTCAGCTTTAAAGAATGTGTATGCCATTCCACCGCCGATAATAATTGCATCAGCAATTTTAATGAGGTTTGAAATAACGGCAAGTTTGTCAGAAACCTTTGCACCACCAAGAATTGCAACTAAAGGTCTTTTTGGATCAGAAATTGCACCACCGATATAATCAAGCTCTTTCTTTAATAAGAAGCCTGACACAGCCGGCAAGTAGTGCGATACACCTTCTGTTGAAGCATGTGCACGATGTACACTACCGAAAGCGTCAGATACAAACACTTCAGCCATATCCGCTAACTTCTTTGCAAATGCCGGATCATTCGCTTCTTCTTCTTTATGGAAACGTGTATTTTCAAGTAACATAATTTCGCCGGGCTTTAGTTCACTAGCAAGTTTGACAGCATCATCACCAATTACATCTTTTGCCATTTTTACAGGTCTATTAAGGTGCTTGGAAAGACATTCTGCAACAATAGCAAGTGAAAATTCAGGTTTGAACTCACCTTTTGGTCTACCAAAGTGAGAACATGCTATAACTGCAGCATTATTTTCAAGTAAATAATTTATTGTTGGAAGAGCCGCAACAACTCTGCCCTCATCCCTTATTTTACCTGTTTCTTTATCAATAGGAACGTTAAAATCACACCTAAGTAATACTTTTTTGCCATTGACATCAATGTCAGTTACTGATTTTTTATTATAGCTTTTTGCTCCATCAGGATTCATGTTACTTGGTACCTCCACATATTGTATTTATTATATTTCACACGAGTTTAAATATATCATATTATTGACTATATGAAAAGTATAACATTACACTATATTACCGATTCATATTTGCAATGCATTGTCAGTATAGTGCATAAATAGAGGCAGTTCGATTATGAACTGCCTCTATAGTATATATTATGGTTCTGTTTCAGGTGGATATGGTTCCGGTGGTGGTTCAGGCGGATATGGTTCCGGTGGCGGTTCCGGCTGTCTTCCGGTATAAATCACCCTTAACTGCATTCTGTATTCATCTCTGCTAATCAAGGTTCTGCTAATCAGTTCTCCGTTTCCATCGTACTTTCTCTGAAATACATCAACTGTGATTCCATTTTGTCCCGGAGTAAATACACTGGTTTCACCCGGAGCTAATTCATCAGAAATGCGATGTTCAACTGTAAATGGAGTCTGGCTTATTGTAACTGTTTCAATCTCAATTCTATAATCTTCAAGTCTTGTACCAACCAGCCTTGCAGTAATTGCAAGTCCGTCCATTACTGTTTCAACCCTGACCGGAAAATCAGTGTTATTTTTGAACTTAAAGTCTATCTGTTCCCAATAGACAGTTGCATCACGACCCGGCGGTAAATAACTTATAGTTAATCCATGATTACGTCTATAAACCACCTCAAGTGTCGTACGTAATAAAGCGTCATATATTGTGGATGATGTTTGACATATTCCACCGCCAATACCTTGTACCAGTCTTCCGCCTCTTATTACACCAGCTTCTTGAAATCCTCTCGCTGCTGTACGTTGCCCAACAATTTCGTTGAATGAAAATACATCTCCGGGATATAGAATTGTGTCATTTATATACTCTGCGGTTAGTTGAATATTTCTGACTCTATTAGCGTTATTCGCCATTCTGGTTGTGCTTTCACCCAACACATCCCGGAATAACAAAGCTTGGATTTCTTCTGTCGTATACTCAGGATCAGTTGTGTATATTGGAATGGTAATTGTTTGTCCATTTATTGCATTTGCAAGCATTTGCTCTGCTGCGAATAAATCAAATGATCTGCCTTGCACACTTTCAATAACACTTCGCGTTTCTGTATCAAATCGTGAAGATACAACGTCAATGTGGATAGTTTCATGAAGTATATGGAGATCAATGGAGTCATTTTCACTGGCTTCCGGTGTATAAATTGCTGTAACGTCATTATGTTCATCAACCGCACGCATTAGTGTGTGAAATGCAAGGTTAAACACTTCGTCACTATCTGCATATTCCATGCCTGATCCTTTTATTATAGTTATACTATCTTCATTAATTTCTACAGTATCGTCAAGCAATGTTGCATTGAACTGTATAGTATAACTATCGGCACGTTGACGAATTATAGATTCATCCAGTACCGGTGTGCTTAAATCTGTTAGTTCATTTCTTCCGATAAATGAACTAACGTAAATTACAACACGATTAAAGAAAGATTCATTTCTTCCAAACTCAAACAATGTCTGTGCAGCTTCAGCTGCATTTAAAGATAAACCAACTTCATCTCCCGTTACAGTAAAGGCGCTTCCATCAGGGAACATTACTGTTGCCGCTATACCTTCAGCATTTCTTTCATACCCTGCAGCAATAAGTAACTGTGTGGTTTCTTCAATGGTTAAATTTGAAACATCAACTATTCCATCTGCCCATGTGTTCGGGAAGTTTGTATCTAACGAGTTTATGTGAAAATCCAGCGCAACAAATGCACTTGCAAATAAAAGTGCAATTACTAAAATTGTAATAGTCGCTGCTTTAAATCCATTTTTCTTCTTAGCAGGCTGTTTAACATTATGTGATTGCTCTACATCACTATAGTCATAATCGCTATAGGCATAATTGCCATTTCTTGCATGACTATTTGCAGCATGTCTGGATGTTGCATTACTTTGCCTTTGAGTTTTATTATTATTTGAAGTTGTTTGCCTCTGAGGAGTGCTGTTCACTCTTCTGCCATTACCACTTCTGCTTACTAATTTCACTTTCAATCTCCTATCATTACCTTGAGAATATGGATGTTATCAATAATAATCATGTAATCATGAACTACTAAAAGTCGTTTCTACCAATAAGTCTTCGTCCACCAAACAAACCGGCAGCTACCGGACGTTTGTCAAAAAATGTCATTTGTACTTCTTCACCAACTGTTTCAACTTGCCAGGGTTTATTAATTTGGTTTCGCTGTTTTGTTTGGGCTTCCAATAATTCACCAATTAATTTATTTGAAAGTAGGAACCCCATTGGCGTGAATCTCCAACGACCATCTTTACAATATGCCCAACCCTGTTCTTCGTATTTATGCAGTAATTCAAGCATATAATCCATTTTTAGTCTATATATATTATAATACTCTTCTTCAGATATGCCATATATTGTTCTGAGTCTTAGCATTATATACTCACCGGCATTTTCAAAGTCAGACATCTGCTCATCATGTTCAACTATTGTATGGTTTAGTCTTACTTGTTCAATATATTCATCCACATCTTCTGTAAAGCTGTATCGGCATTGTCCGACATATGAATGAGCTCCCGGTCCAAAACCTATATATTCTTCGCCGAGCCAATATTTCATATTGTGCTTTGATTCATAATCACGCCTTGCAAAATTCGATATTTCATATTGTTTATATCCAAATCTTGCTAACATTTCTACAGCATAGAGATACATATCTGCTTGAACATCATCGTCAGGAAGAAACGGTGAATCTTTATATGGATAAAGCTCTGTTCCTTCTTCTATTTTTAAGCTATAGCAGGAAATGTGCTCTGCTTTCAAACCTGCAACGCGCTGTAATGTTTGTGCCCAAGACTCTTTGTCTTGTGATGGTAATCCGAAAATAACATCAATACTAATGTTGGTAAATCCGGCTTGTCTGGCAAAGTTGAACGTTTCTTCTGCGTCTTCAAAGGTATGGGTTCTGCCCAGTGCACTGAGCATTGCATTGTCAGCACATTGTACTCCAATGGATAATCTGTTAAATCCTGCGCGTCTTAGCTTAATCAAGTTTTCTTTTGAGATGCTTCCGGGATTTACTTCTGCAGTTATCTCAGAATCCAGTAAAACATGACCATTCTTTTTTAACGCTGCAAGAATGCTTACCAGTTTTGATGCTCCGTAGTAACTTGGAGTTCCCCCGCCGAAATATATAGTATCAATCAAGTATCCATCCAGCTGAGCAGCATACTCTTCAATATGCCTTATTACAGCGTTGTGGTAGTCTTGCATTAGTTTATCTGTACTTTCTGCTTCAGGAACTGAATAAAAGTTACAGTATGCACATTTACTTCTACAAAACGGAATATGTACATATATTCCTACTTTTTTCTCCATCTGCGCTTCCTGTTCAGTGATTTTAGTGAAATATTAACAATTTTAACAACTATGTATTATATCAAATTTCTTCAAATATTTCAATAAATATTTCATTAAATAAATACTTTGATTTTTAGACGATTTACGAGTATAATTGTTCCTGCAATACAAATTGTACACAAAAAAATTATTAAATATGGAGGAATTTTCATGAGTTTGAAAATTGGTATCACAGGATTCGGCAGAATCGGAAGACTTGTATTCAGAGCAGCTGTTGAAAGAGGAATCGAAGTTGCAGCGATTAATGACGGCATGGAGCCAAAGTACATGGCATATATGTTAAAGTATGACACACTTCACGGCAGATTTGATCACGATGTATCATACACAGATAACAGCCTAATCGTTGATGGTAAGTCTATTACTACTTACTCAAGTTTTGACGCAGAAACAATTCCATGGGCATCATGGGGTGTTGAATATCTTGTTGACGCAACCGGCGTATTCACATCAAAAGAAAAAGCATCACTTCACCTTAAAGCCGGAGTCAAAAAAGTAGTTATCACATCACCAACATCAGATATCCCAATGTTTGTCATGGGTGTAAATGAAGATAAATATGACAGTTCAATGCAACTGATTTCAAATGCTTCTTGTACAACAAACTGCTTAGCTCCAATAGCAAAAGTTATTAATGACAAGTGGGGCATTGAATCTGGTCTTATGACAACAGTTCATGCAACAACTGCAACACAAAAAACTGTTGACGGCATTTCTGCAAAAGACTGGCGCGGTGGTAGAGCTGCTTCAGGCAATATCATCCCATCATCAACAGGTGCGGCAAAAGCTGTTGGCGTAGTTATTCCGGAACTTAATGGCAAACTAACAGGCATGTCAATGCGTGTACCTACACTTAATGTTTCTGTTGTTGACCTAACAGTTAATCTTAAAAAACCTGCGAAATATGACGAAATTTGTGCTGAAATGAAGCGCGCATCTGAAAACGAGCTAAAAGGCATTCTTGATTATACAGAAGAAGCAGTTGTTTCATCTGACTTCAATGGCGATCCTCATACTTCGATTTTTGATGCCACTGCAGGAATCCAACTAAATGACACATTTGTAAAAGTACTTGCATGGTACGACAACGAGTGGGCATATTCAAACAAAGTTCTTGATCTTGCACTTCATGCATACAACGTAGACAACGCATAGTAATTTAGGGGTTAGGGGTTAGGGGCTAAACTAACCCCTAGCCCCTATTTCTTCTATTTCTGCGAGAAAAGTAATTATGCAACTTCCTCTTATCTTCGATTTCCAAAGAGCGGTCACCTGCTAGTGACTCTATATGATGGGTTAATTCGTGAGTCAAAACATCTCTTACACGCTTTCTCATCGCTTCATAAGAAGCATTACCATAAATCGCCACCAAAGAACCATAGTATATGTTTATATACCTCCCCATTTGATTTCGATTATAATCACCGAGTGTATATAAACCGCCATTTGGATCATTTTTACTTCGCTTTTCATCAGGCAATAAATTTACGCCACCGTTGAGTTCGCGAAAAACACCTTCAGGTAGTTCTTCTGCGATTTCATCTAACATTACATTAATTTCTTCTATTGAAAACAATTCCACACATCCTTTTTTGGAAAGTAAATATATATATCTACAATATTATTCTGTACATTGGCTACGAAAGGAATGGACTTAAATATATGAGAAAAACTAAAATTATAGCAACACTCGGACCGGCAACTGATACACATGAGGTTATGCATGCAATGGTCTTGGCCGGGCTTGATGTTGCACGCTTCAACTTCTCACATGCAGATCATGATGAAGTGACAGCAAGAATGGCTCTAACTCGCAAAGTCTGTGAAGAAACCGGTTCCGTTGTTGCACTTCTTGCCGACACAAAAGGTCCGGAAATTAGATTGGGGAAATTCAAAAACGGAGAAGCTGAGCTAATAGCCGGAAGTAAGTTCATACTCACTACTGATAAAATTACCGGCGACTCATCACGTGCAACTGTATCATATGCTGAGCTACCTGAGGATGTTTCATCGGGATCACGTATTTTACTGGATGACGGTCTTATCGAATTAGTCGTAGAATCAACATCCGGAAAGAATATTACAACTCGTGTTATTAACGGTGGGATGATTTCTAACAGAAAAGGCGTTAATGTTCCCGGCGTAAGCTTAAATCTGCCCTACATATGTGCAAAAGATCGAATGGACTTGCGATTCATTGTTGAAAATGAGTTTGATATGATTGCAGCATCATTTGTCCGCAGTGCAAGGGATATAAATGAAATTCGCGATGAACTTAACCGCATTAATACAAATAACAGAATTAAGATAATTGCAAAAATTGAGAATGCTGACGGTGTAAATAATATTGACTCAATTCTTGAGGTTTGCGACGGAATTATGATTGCTCGTGGTGATCTTGGTGTTGAAGTTGAGTATGAAGAGCTACCAATTCTACAAAAAGATTTAATCAAGCGTACATTAAGGCAGGGTAAAGCTGTAATAACGGCAACTCAAATGTTGGAATCTATGGTAAAGAACCCACGCCCGACACGTGCCGAAACATCAGACGTTGCAAATGCTATCTATGATGGAACAAGTGCAATAATGCTATCAGGTGAAACTGCCGCAGGAAAGTTCCCTGCTGAGTCAATAAAAACAATGGCAAAAATTGCTGAACGAATTGAAAGGGCTATAGATTATCGAAAGCGATTTAAACAAGGCGAATACAGTATGTCTGAAACATCAATAACTAATGCTATTTCTCACGCAACAGTCACAATATCACACGACTTGCGAGTAGCTGCAATATTGACTGTATCTTTGTCAGGAAACACAGCACAAAATGTTTCAAAGTTCCGACCCATATGCCCGATAATTGCATGTACACCTGATCCTGTTGTACAACGACAGCTAAAGCTAAACTGGGGAATACTGCCACTTCTATCAACAGAAGAAACGGATTCAACCGCTGTTTTCACTCACGCCTTAGAAACCGCAATAAAATCCGGTTATGTTAAAGATGGTGAACTGGTTGTTATTACTGCAGGCGTTCCGGTCGGTCATTCAGGCACAACAAACTTAATTAAAGTGCATGTCGTTGGCGAAAAGCTGTTGTTCTAGGTGCTGCAATTAACCCTGATACTGATCGAAGATGACATGAAAACTCATCCCGCCACCTTTGCGACGTTCAGCTTTTATAGTACCACCAAGTTCAGTTACTGTATCTCTAACTATAGATAAACCTAAGCCACTACCTCCCGCTTCACGGGAACGTGCTTTATCTACACGGTAAAATCTATCAAATATGTATGGTATGTCCTCTTCAGGAACACCTACTCCCCTATCTTTTACTGTGAGCACAACAATTTTATCAATGGACTCCAGCCTGACGTATACACTTCCGTCAGGCTGATTATATTTTATTGCGTTTTCTATTAGATTGAAAACAACATGATGAACTAAATCATCTGTTGCGCGAATATAACAACCCTCAGCAAGTGCCGACCTAAGTATAAGTCCTTTATTTGACGCCATAGGTCTTAACATTCTTAATGTTGCTTCAACAGCAAATTTCATGTCAACACGAACAAGTTCATCAGCTAACTGACTATCTAATCTTGTTAAGGACATCAACTTCCCTGTCGTCCTCTCAAGTCTATCGGCTTCCATTCCAATATCACCGATAAACTCCATTATAGTTTCACGTTTTATATTCTTGTTTTGTAAAATACTGTCCGCAAGCAATCTTATGGATGCAAGAGGAGTCTTCAGTTCATGAGAAGCATCTGAAACGAATCTTCGTCTTATTTCATCAGTTTCACGCAATTTGCCTGTCAAACTGTCAAATTCATCACCAAGTTGTGCCAGTTCATCATTGCCGTTCATGGCAATTAAATAGCTATATTCACCTTCGCGAACAGATTCAATTGCACTCATGATCCTGTCCACTCGACGCATTACAGACCATAATATCAATGTCACAGTTGCAATAGAGAATATTATAACGATTATAGATATGGTTCTCATGGTTTCTTGCATTCTAATAAGCATACCCCCTTGATCCTCATCTATATCGAATACATATACTACGCCAACCACTTCGCCTCGACTAACTACAGGAACCAATGACGTTGTTGAAAATACACCATCATAAAATCGCGAGTAGAAAACATCCATCAAACTCAACGCAATTTCTATGTAGTGCAGAGGGAAATCTTCACGTAAGGATCTTTCATATGGGTCGTAAAACACAACACCGTCAGCATCTGCAATGACAATTTCCATGCCGCCGGCAACATCTAAAGTAGATATAATCATTTCTATAATTTCTGCATCCTCAAACTGATGTGAGTCAAATGTATCACCTAAGTGCGATCCAATAATTGTTGCTTGATTGTCAACAAGTTGATATTTGAAATTGAAAATCATATCTCTCGCACCAAAGAGAAAATATGTGTTTATAAGCACCAGAACAATAGCAACAATAGCGAAGTAAGTCAAAGCAAACTTCGTACGAATGCTGCTAAAAAACCTAAGCCTCCGAACGGTTCGAGTAGATGAATTATTTTGATTTAGAGAGATTGCAATGTCAGCCCCTGATATAGTATCCAACTCCCCACTTTGTCATGATATGTTCCGGTTCTGCCGGGTTCTCTTCAAGTTTTTCTCTTAGTCGCCTGATATGAACATCTACTGTTCTAATATCTCCCTGGAACTCGTATCCCCATACAACATTCAGTAACGCCTCTCGACTATAAACACGCCCTGCATTTTTAGCAAGCAACTCGAATACATCGAATTCTTTTACTGTAAGTTCAACTTGTTCGTCATTTTTCGTAGCAATACGCTTCTCAGTGTCAATCATTATATGGCCAACAGTCATAACTGCATCTGCTTCATTACTAACAAGAGCACTTCTTCTCAGTAATGCACGGACTCGTGCTTTTAATTCCAGTATGTTAAATGGCTTTGTAATGTAATCATCAGCACCATATTCGAAGCCCATGATCTTATCCATATCCTCGCTACGTGCAGTTAGCATTATAATGGGAATGGTTGAGAACTCACGAATACGCATGCATGCCTCTAATCCATCAAGCTCAGGCATCATTACATCTAGAATTATTAAATTGTATTTCCCGCTTCTTGCAAGTTCAACTGCTTCTAAACCGTCATAGGCAACATCAATTTGATATCCCTCGTTTTCGAGATTGAACTTTATGCCTTTAACCAGTAACTTTTCATCATCAACTACTAATATATTCATAAATATGACCATTCCTTTCGACATTTTTAGTCACAATTCCTTCTTCTACTTGCACTATCCTACAGTAATCTTGTCTTGTATTGTTTCATAACGTTTTTCGCCAATACCTGACACATTTCTTATGTCTTCTATTCTGGAAAAATCTCCATGTTGCCTTCTATAGTCAATAATTCGCGAAGCCAGTACGCTACCAATTCCGGGCAAGTCCGTAAGTTCAGATTGCGTCGCAAGGTTGATGTTTATTTTCCCATCACCTCTATTTGGTGTGCCGATTACTTCTTGTTGTGGCTCAGATGTAGAACCTGAAGACTGTTGTGTCGTTTCTTTTAATGATTCCTGTGGAATTTCTTGCGGTTCCGAATTTATAGTACTTTCGCTACTGTCAGTTGAATTATCTACAGGTCTTTCATGAGCTTGTATACTAACTTCAACATTGCCGGATTCATCACTTTGTGAAGTAACAGATAATATGTTCACTGCACTCCAACTTCGTCCGGTAAAAAAGCCTCCCATAAAAACTGCAAATACTAAAGTTATACTAATAACTACAAGTTCAATACGTCTTAATCTCATTGCATACTTCCTCCAAAATTACTAAACATTTAAAAAGTTTGAATTTGGGGAAAGTAAAGTTGTAATTCTTCTACATATAGTAGTTTTCCCTATCAATTGTATCACATATAGTAAGAAAATGCTATATAAAACAGGCGTTTAAACAAAATGATTTTCCTTTACAGAAAATAGTTATGCTGATATAATAATTCAGCTCATTGAAATAATACTATATATTACACAAATTTTGCTGAAAGGCATGGTCATTATAATGTTGAAAAAAGTCGCATCAATTTTACTACTCGTATTTGTATTAAATATATTTATTGGAATTCCTGTTTCTGCTTCAGCATCTATCTCCACTCCTTTTACCAATATTGCTGCACAAGCTGCAATTTTAGCTGAAAGAGAAACGGGTGAGATTTTATTTGCACATAATATACACGCGCAACATCCACCCGGATCATTTAATAAAGTGATGACTTTGCTTTTGGCTGCATATGCAGTTGAAAACGATGAGATTGCTGACCATGAGTTAATTACCATGACAGAAACTGCATGGTATGAAATTACTGAAGAGTGTTCTACTCAAGGCATTGAACCTGGAGAGGTCATGACATTTATTGACCTGGTATATAGTTCGTTTTTAGGAAATGCAACTGAAGCAAGTAATATGATCGCTCTTCGTATTGGTGGTTCTATTGATGGCTTTGCCAGAATGATGAATGAAAGAGCCTCAGAAATTGGCGCTAATAATACCCGCTTTGTAAATCCACATGGACAGTTTAATCCATTGCAACATACAACCGCATACGATCAGTTCCTTATTTTTAATGAAGCTATGAGAAGCTCGCTGTTTGCCGAAGTATCAAGTACATTTAGACATGTAACTGAACCTAATGATGAATTTGAAACAAGAACTCTAACAAACTCAAATTCGTTACTTAATCAAGGAAGCAGATACTATTTTAGACCCAGTATATCGGGCAGAGACAGCAATACATATGAAGGTGGGCGCGCACAAATTACATATGCTGAAGAAGACGGACTTTCATTAATTTCAGTTATACTTGGATCAAGTGATGAAATATTCGATGACGGATCAGTAGATATTCGTAGTTTTTCTGAAACCTCCAGACTTTTAACATGGGGCTTTACTAACTTTGCATGGAGGGATGTACTCAGTACAACCGATTTATTAGCAAGAATACCTATAATGTATGGCTCCGGCGCTGATTTTGTAAATGCTCGACCTGAGTCCACACTAACACTCTTACTAAATGAGGCGATTACTTTTGATGCATTTACCCGTGATGTTACAATTTTCTCTGATGAATATGACGATCCTCTTATGGCTCCGGTAAATGCCGGTGACATACTTGGAGAAGTTGTAATTACTAGAGATGGGCATGAATATGCAAGAATCCCTCTTGTTGCAAATACAAGTGTTAGCCTTAGTGGAATTGAATATATGAGGCGTCAAATCGTTGACATGCTTACTACAGACACTGCACGTAATATCATGTATATTCTCGGTGGTTTAATACTTCTTTATCTATTACTTGTCCTAAGATATCATCTTGTACGTGCCGGTCGAAGACGCAGAATTAGAAATGCAAAAAATGACCTCATAAGAGAACGTCATCAAGGCTATCGCGACCGCGACTGAGCGAACTACGTTCGAAGGGTCAGAGACTAGGCGCTAAACCCTAATAATAGGCGATTGACGCCACTCCTTGCCTCCTATTCTTTCCTCCTCGTTAGGATATGCCAGTGCATAGAAGTCAGTAGCAGCAGCTTCAAGTTCAAATGTTAATATTGCTGAATTTGTCAGATCATAGACGGATGCCGGTTTTGTTAAAATCGGCAGTTTCGTTTTTTTGCGCGCTTTTCCTAGTAGCGTTGCACCTTTTCTATTTGCTGCCAGTACTCGTGCATATGGCGGGTGCATTTTAGCATGTTCTGTATTCACACTCAAAACAGCACACATTAGAATTCGCCGAAGCCTTGCCATTGTATATCGTTTTGTTTTGATCTTTCTGAGAATTGTATCAACTGAAGGCTCAGTAGAGGCGTATTTTACGATCCGTGACTCTAACCCTTCTGAAACACCCGGTACATCAAGGTAGTCCTTTCTTGTACGCAAACGCGACAGCATGGCAAGCTCGGCGCTTTTAATTGAAACAGGGCCACGTCCGGCTATAAGTTCTTCATTGCTAATTACTGTAGTAGTTTCGGTCATGCGCTCTATTGGTACTATTCCATTAATAAATGAATTGCGTAAAGATGATCCGCTATATCCTTCCTCACTATCATGTTCCCCACCTGTTCGCTCAACTGTAATTGGTTGTAGCTTTGATTCAAGCTTATTTATAGCTTTGATATACTCAATCCCTAACACGTTATTAGGTGTATTAAAAACATTGGAGCTCTCGTTTATAATAGCATCAGCAGCTTTTTGCTGTGCTGTCGCATATGAAACTCCCTTTTCTAACCACTCTTTAATAGCATTCTGCGCATTTTCTGTTGTAATTGCTGTGGCTGCATTACTCAATTGTTCTATATCTCCGGACTCACTGCCAAATGATAAATAGTCGCATACTCCCAATTTTTCAAGAATATACACACCTGCCTCGGCAAAACGTTCTGCTGATTGAAGCGAATACGCTACCGGTAATTCTAAAACAAGGTCAGCACCACCATGTATGGCCATTTTTGCTCTGGCGTGTTTATTGAAAATTGCAAAATCTCCTCGCTGGACGAAATTGCCACTCATTACACAAACAACAAAGACATCTCCGCCTAGAAGCTGTCTTGTTTTTTCAATGTGACCTGCATGACCAAGATGGAATGGATTATATTCACAAATAATTCCGACGGTTTTTATTTTTTCGCTGTTCATCAGTATGTTCATTCCTTTCATGCTCAGTCACAGTACACTTTTCGCAATAGAAACAATACGAATCTGTTGGGCAACAATCGTCTCATAAAGGTCAACATCTTATAATCAAAGCCAACTGTTACTCTGGCAGGTGGCTTTTTCTGTGAGCAAAGATTCAACATCACACGAGCCACACTTTCAGGCGACTTTCCGGCGAGCTCATCCTTTTCCATCTTACCCACTGCTCGAACACAATCTTCATAATATGGGGAAGATTCATCAATCTCGTACTTTCTTGCACCGGTAAAACCGGTATTCGTATCACCCGGCATTACTAAACTGACTTTGACACCATACTTATGTAATTCCATGCCCAGAGAAGCAGAGTATAGATCTAAAGCAGCTTTTGACGCACAATAATAGGACTGAAACGGTATAGGAAACACACCACCAACAGATCCCACAATGATACATAGTCCGCTTCCACGTTTTCTTAGATGTGGTAAAACGTAATTATTTACCCTGAGTACACCATTAAAGTTCGTATCCATTAGATCATTAATTGCAGTTTCATTAAACTCTTCACCTGCACAGGCAATACCAACACCTGCACAATGAATTACAATACCAGTATCCGATTGGGTCAAAATAGACTCTGTAGCTCTCTTAACAGATTCTATATCACGAACATCGAGAGTGACCGGAATAATCTCACCACCACCATCGAAAACACGCCTCACGTTTTTGGGATTACGTGAAGCAGAATAAACAGTATAGCCACATTTTGCAAAAAGCTCTGCAGTGGCCATACCAATTCCTGATGACCCACCTGTTAGTAGTACATTTTTACCGTAAATATGCTTCATAAAACATTTCTTTCACACATAGATAATTTGTACCCACCGCCTACGTAATGCTTAGAGACGGAGGACATTTTAGCGAAATTACACTTGCTCAAATACCGCTTTGAAAACACCCACAGCCTCGTCAAGCAACTCTTTGGTATGTGTAGCTGTACAACTTGTTCTTAGTAGGCACTCACCCTCGTTTACAGCCGGAGCAATTACAGGATTACAATAAACACCATTCATCAGTAGCATATGGTGGATTTTAAAAGTGCGCTCCGTGTCATAGGTCATTACAGGGACAATAGCAGTTTCAGACTCTCCTATTGTAATACCGGCTTCACGGAACTTTGCACGTAAGTAGTCACCATTATCTTTTAGTTTCAGTTGTAGGTCAGGCTCTGCTTTCATAATTCTAAGTGACTCTAATGCAGCGCCACAACATGCAGGCGGAATTGACGCACTGAATATAAACGGGCGTGAATGATGCTTAATAAAGTGTGTGACATCTTCTTTTGCAGCGATATATCCACCAAGACTTGCCAAAGACTTAGAAAACGTACCCATGATAATATCAACTTCATCATCAAGACCAAAATAGTTGGCTGTTCCCCTGCCACAATCTCCAATCATGCCCATACCATGAGCATCATCAACCATGACACGAGCATTGTATTTCTTTGCAAGCTCAACTATCTCAGGCAGACGAGCAATATCACCTTCCATTGAGAACACACCATCAGTAACAATCAACTTCCCTGCTTCTTCAGGCGCTCTTTCAAGTTTACTCTTCAAATCATCCATATCATTGTGGGCATACTTGGTAATCTTTGCAAAGCTTAATCTATTTCCATCAATGATACTTGCATGGTTAGCTCTGTCAGAATAAACAATATCTCGTGGACCGGCAATTGTGGATAGTACTCCTATGTTTGTTTGAAATCCGGTGCTAAATGTCAGAGCAGATTCTTTGTTTAAAAACTCGGCAAGTTCTTCTTCAAGCTCATTGTGCATAACCAATGTGCCATTAAGAAATCTCGAACCTGAACATCCTGATCCATATTGCTTTACTGCAGCAATTGTGGCTTCAATAACTCGCGGGTCACATGTAAGTCCCATATAATTGTTTGAGCCGAGCATTATTGTGCGTCGTCCTTCGATAGTTACAACACTATCCTGGTACGTAGAAAGCGCATGGAAATATGGGTATACTCCTGCCTGTATCGCCTCTCTGGCAGCAGTAAACTTTGTACACTTATCAAATAAATCCAAAATTTTGCATCCTTTCCCGAAAAACATTTTCTTCCAATGTCTATATTAGCACATGTTTTTGTACGGAACAATTACAAAACAGTGACAAATGTAAGAGCTTGTCGTCAGTTTATAGGTATGCGATTTCGTGCTAAACGTTACGCAAAAAAGCATTTGTATCGCTCATTTCAGGGGCTACGCAAACTCGCTAGGCTCAGACATGCTTCGCCCTTTTCTTCCATTTCGCTTACAATTGCTAATTTTGCTACACTAAGTCGCACAAAATCGCATACCTATAAACTGACTCTAATATTCCTTAAGAATTTCTTCAGAATTTCAACAATTGTTTTGTAAGAATTGTAATTTATTCTTTCAAATAGAATTTCTAACTATTGATTGAAAGGATGTGATAGAATATGAGATGTAAAGTTAAACATTCGAAGGAGAAAAACGAATGACAGATATACTCATATGCGACGACGATAAAGAAATCGCTGAAGCAATCTCGGTTTACTTAAGTAACGAAGGCTATAAGACCCATCAGGCATATAATGGCAAACAAGCCCTGTCTGCTCTCGAGGAGCACGACATACGCCTTATTATAATGGACATTATGATGCCTGAGCTTGATGGCTTGAGTGCGACTATGGAAATCCGTAAAAGTCGTAATATACCTATCATTATGCTCTCCGCAAAAAGCGAGGACACAGACAAAATCATAGGACTATCAGCGGGAGCTGATGATTATGTCACAAAGCCGTTTAATCCTCTTGAGCTTATCGCTCGTGTTAAAAGTCAATTACGACGCTATACAGTTCTGGGAAGTGTGCCTGCAGTAGAAGAAGGTATACATACAGTGGGTGACTTGGTAATTGATGATAATCATAAAACCGTAACAGTCGAAGGCGAAGATGTAAGACTCACTCCCCTGGAATACAAAATAGCACTTTTGCTTATTCGAAATCCCGGTAGAGTTTTTCCCATTGATGAGATATACGAACGAGTCTGGGGCGAAGATGCATTTAGTGCAGATAATACAGTCGCCGTACATATACGGCGCATTCGGGAAAAGATAGAAATCGACCCGAAAAACCCAAAATATATAAAGGTGGTATGGGGAATTGGATACAAAATTGAAAGGCTGGAAAGCCGTTAAAATAATTAGTTTCATATTAATATTGCTGTTTTGCGTATCAATACTCAGTAGAGGACTATCAATACTAATTACATATGAAGAAACAAATGTGAGTCCGGAAGTCGTGCTTGTAGACTTATCTGAAATGCCAATTTTCATGGAACAACCTATGAGAGACGCACTCTCACACGCTGAAACACTCGCATCTCTCGTCAGCGAACATTCCATCATGGCTGGAGCACATCTGCGATGGTCTGAGCGGACTTATTATACCGTTACTACTGACTATTGGCAATACACTGTCAATAACATTCAAGAATTTTTCGATCGTTATAGATTCTACGAGGATCACGAGCTCTATTTAAATGAAAATTTATACGGTATTGAAACTGCTGAACCTTCTCACGTCAGAGGTGTTGTAGTCGATGAGTGGAGAGCTCTAGCGCTCCATGGTACTGATATGTGGGGTTTTTATACAGAAATAAATATATTGCATGACGCTGAATTGCCTCTTGAACGAATGCTGGTAGCGGAAGAAAATGCAATAGAAGAACAGCTTTTTTGGTTTAGAGATGCTCTGGAAGCATTAAATAACATAGATGGATTGCAGTTCTTTATTCTTTCAGAAGTAACAGCAAGAGGTCCGTTTGGGGATTTAGGAGGTATTCACACGCCTTTTGGTTTTTATAATAATGACGGAATATGGAGAGAACTGGCTATAACTGATACTCTATACGAACATGCTGATATTCAAGGTTTCAGCGGTAGCATTAGCAATGTTGAGCCGTCACAGGAAAACATGAACTTTTTTAGATCACAGCCTGTTAACTTTACCGGGACACCTGCCGGATTTATCCACGCAAACCAGATATATCCAACGTTTTTATTACAGCGGCATTTCGATAGATGGTTCGAGCCCGGAACAAGCGTAGTAAGTACAGTATATCTGGCGTTCACACAAGAGTCCGTAGATGCCAGAGGTATTATTTCCTCAGAAGCACGTGCTGCATATATAGCGGATATGAGCATTATCGGAGTTTCTGCCATCCTTATCCTCGGCCTAATCGTTGTATTACTGATCGGTGCAGGCAGAGAATACAAGCTTGTTGACGGAGTCAAGATGCGCTCAGAGATACGTTTCCATTTCCTGGACAAAATCTATCTTGACCTTGGACTAGCCATGTTAATTGGTTGGACCGTGTTCATTGGTTATTTCAGTATCGTGCTAACAATACACACTTTTAACATAAACATACATAATATTGTTCTGCTTCATCTAATATTCCTCACCGTAACATTACTTATCGTACCACCGATATTATTCTGGCTAATGAATCTGGCAAAACGCATTAAAGCAGGAAAATTCTGGAGACATACACTTATCTATGCCGTGCTTGTTAAGTTGATTTATAGATTCATATGCTACTGCATTAGAACCGCAAGATCACTTTGGTCAGGCACTAAATTAACAGGCAAAGTTGCGATAATCTCTTCAGTCGTAATATTCATGCTGTTCTTCACAGGATTCATTGGCGCTGAGTTTCGTTTTAGTGGACCAACTCCCGTATTTTTCACATCATTGATATTCACCGCCATTGTTGCATTCTTCCTACTCCGCTATGCAAAACGTATACGCACTCTCGAACAAGGAGCACAGCGTGTATGTGATGGCGACTACGATACTCCTATCGAAGCAGGCGGTGGTGAACTCGGCAATATTGCAAACTCGATAAACAGCATGTCCGACGGAATACATGGTGCAGTCGAGGAGCGCTTGAAAAGTGAACGCCTTAAAACTGAACTAATAACAAATGTTTCACATGACATCAGAACACCACTAACATCTATAATTACATATACCGATCTACTGGACCAAGAGGGGCTTGATTGTGGAAGAGCACCGGAGTATCTCGATGTTCTCAAGCAGAAATCATTACGACTAAAGACCTTGATTGATGAACTTTTCGAAGCTGCAAAAGCTGTAAGCGGAAACATTGATGTCAACCTTACTAAACTCAACGCCGGCGCTCTCATAAAGCAAGTATTAGGTGAGCTGGAAAGTTCTGTACAGGCATCAGGGTTAGACATACGCTTGAATCTGCCTGAAAATATTTATGCCAACGCAGATGGTAAGCTCATGCAACGTGTATTAGAAAATCTCATGTCCAATGTATTCAAGTATTCATCACCCACTTCAAGAGTATATATTGACTTACATGAAATAAGTGATCATTACGTACGAATTGAAATAAAAAATGTTTCTGCATCAGAGCTTAACTTTGATCCCTCTGAATTGACGGAACGCTTCAAGAGAGGTGATGATTCCCGTGCTGACGGTGGAAGTGGCTTAGGTCTATCAATAGTACAAAGCTTTGTCGTCGCACAAGGTGGCAGATTCGATATCCTAATCGACGGCGATTTATTCAAAGCAATAGTAACATTGCCGAAAGCACAATAACCCACAGCACAGTGGCAATGAGATAGTTAAATATCGTAATTCAAAACTCAATGGAGCGTTCTGCTTTGTATTAAACAGAACGCTCTATTACTATTAGTTTACTACTGCTTTACCAGCTTCAAATATCAGGAAATTTGTTGCACGTATTGTGTTGTTCATGTATAATTCTTAAGCTATTAGATAAGTAAGGATAACCACAACTATGGAACAAATGCTTATAAAAATTGATATTTATACATCTCAAGATGGGCTTGAGGTTGTCGGAGCTGCTCTTGAAGAACTGGGACATCCTGCATTCATTATTGTCGACCCCAACGACTTTGATCGACTGATGGACGGAAAGTTCGGTGCATGGGATTATTTCGACAAGAGCTTATCCTCCCTCAAGTATGCTGAGGCATCTATCACCCTGTATTTACTTGATGACGAACATATCAATAAACACGTTACTGAAATCCAAAACATGCTGGAACAACTCAAGACATCTGACCAAGATAGATCGTTTGGCCGACTGGAGTGTATTATTTCCGGCGTAGAGAATGCCGACTGGGATAAATCATGGAAAGAAAGCGTCAAATCTTTTCCCGTTGGTGAAAAACTAATGATATGTCCACCATGGGATAGTGAGAGATTTGAAGGTAAAATTATTTTACGAATTGAACCCGGTCAGGCCTTTGGCACAGGCACAGATGAAACAACCAGACTGTGCCTTGAAGCTCTGGAAAGTATGGCACTGGATAATGCAACCGTGCTCGATATTGGTTGCGGGAGTGGAATACTTTCCATTGCCGGTCTGCTTCTTGGTGCAAACTCCGCACTAGGTATTGACATAGATCAAATCGCAGTAGAAACCGCAATAGCAAATGCCACAATAAACAATGTCTTAGATAGAGCAGAGTATCATTGTGGCAACTTGATTGATGTTGTGGATCAAAAGTACGATATAATATGTGCAAATATAGCCGCTGATGTAATTATCACCCTTTTACCGCAAGTACATAGATGCCTCAAGCCCAACGGCATGTTGATACTCTCTGGCATATTGGCAAACCGCGAACAGGATGTAATGGAAATCGCAACCGAGAATGGTTATGTTCTAACACAGCGTCGAGAAGAAAACGATTGGGTTTGCCTTACAATGCATATAGAGAAGAAGAAGAAGCTTTAATTCTCAACTCTCAATTCTCAATTCATCTTGTCGTACGCATCTCGTACTTCTGAAGAGAAGTATAAAGACCCCATAGCGCAAATAACATCGTTCACCCCTGCCATACTCAGTGCTTCGGCAATGCCCTGCTTGACAACACAACAGTCAACAACAGGCACGCCGAGGCATTTTAGTTTATTCGCAAGCTCGCCAGACTCCATTGCACGCTCATGATTAGGCTTTACAGTCAGAAATACTTTTGCCAATGGCGCAATATGCCCCATCATAGCGTCAACATCTTTATCTGCCATAACCCCGACAACAAAAATTATTTTCTTATCAGCAAAGTGATTTCTTAAGCTATCTGCAGTTGCTTCCATCCCCTGTGGATTATGAGAACCATCTAAGATAAAAACAGGATTGCGACCCAAAATCTCGAATCTTCCCGGCCAGTTGACTGCTTCTAATCCATTTACTACATCTTCGTCGCTGATTTTATAACCTTTATCACGGAGCTTTTCCAGTGCAGTTATAGCAACGGTGGCATTATATGGTTGGTACGCACCTGCAAGAGGCAGTAAAAACTCGTTATATGGCTTGACCTTAAGCTTCACACCATCAAGGGAAAACTCTTTGCTCAATATTCTGGAAAAATCTACTTTATCTAATGTCGCACCTCGTTCAGTAGCTACTTTTTCAAACACAGACTCCACAGCATCCTCACCGCCATAAACCACGACATCTCCACCAGACTTAATTATCCCGGCCTTTTCTCCAGCAATATCGCTAATTGTCGGACCAAGTTCTTTTACATGATCAAAACCAATAGAAGTTATAACAGCAAGTTCGGGCGTTTCAATAACGTTGGTGGAGTCCAGTCTTCCACCCATTCCGACTTCAAGAACAACAATATTGCATTCTTTCTTTAAGAAAAATTGCATAGCAAGAGCTGTAACAAGCTCAAACTCCGTTGGAGAGTCAGTCATAGCATCTGCATGTGGGCGAATTTCATTAGTTAACTCTACAAGCTCATCATCAGAAATATACTCCCCATTAACCTGCATACGCTCGTTAAACTTAATTATATACGGAGAAATAAACAGCCCCGTCCTATACCCTGCCTCTTTCAATACAGACGCAATGCATATAGAGGTTGAACCTTTACCATTGGTACCTGCAACATGAACAAACTTCAACTTCTTTTCAGGATTACCAAGTGCTCTTAATAGCTCCTGTGTCCGTTCAAGACCGGGCTTGCTCCCCTGCCACTTAACACTATGTATATACTCAAGAGTTTTATCAATTCCCATAAACTAGATAATTCCTTTCAATGCACAGAATTTCCGTTAATACTAACCCCTATTAGAAATCATTGCACCATTATGGTCTATTTTCCATTTGACTGCGTTAAAAATCCTTGAAAGGCCACAGGCATTTCTGCGTATTTTCGCCTTGTCAAATGAAAAATAGCCTCACAATGCTATCAACGATTTCTAACAGGGATTAGTATAAGTATATCATTCGGTGGACATTTTTGCAAAAATCATGTATGATTGCAATGTTAATTTTTTATTGGAGCAGTATGTATGATATCTGAGAAAATGATAGCGCTCACTAAGAGTAATAGCGTAATCCGCGCAATGTTTGAAGAAGGCAACAAGCTTGCCGAGATGCATGGACGTGAAAATGTCTATGACTTCAGCCTTGGCAACCCCAGTATCCCCTCGCCTGACGCCGTAAACAAAGCTATCATAGACATTGTGCAAGAAGAGAACCCGGTTGCACTACATGCATATATGAGTAATATAGGCTACCCGGCAGTCAGAACTGCCATTGCGGAGTTTTTAAACTCCAAATTTGACACCAACTTTAACGAAAACAACATCATCATGTCCGTCGGCGCTGCAGGAGGACTGAATGTAATTCTAAAAACCCTTATAAATCCAGGTGACGAAGTCATTGTTATATCACCATACTTTGTGGAATATAATAGCTATGTAAGCAACTATGACGGGAAGTTAGTAATAGTTCCGGCATCAAGTTCTGATTTCCAACCTGATCCTGATGCCATTAAAAAGGCAATCACACCAAAAACAAAAGCGCTTATACTAAACTCACCAAATAACCCCACTGGCGTTGTCTACTCTGAAGAAACCATAGATAAAATAGCAAAGGTTCTTGAAGAAAAGTCCAATGAATACAACTCACCTATTTATATTATTTCTGATGAGCCCTACCGTGAGCTTGTATTTGACAATATTCATGTTCCTTTTACCACAAAGCATTACAGAAATACAATAGTATGCTACTCATGGTCAAAGTCCCTCTCACTTCCGGGACAACGTATTGGGTACATTCTAATACCAAGCGAGATCGACTATTACGAATTAATTTTCGACGCAGCGGGCATTGCGACACGTATACTGGGCTATGTAAATGCGCCTGCACTCATTCAAAGAGTGGTAGCTAAATGCCTAAATGAACAAACTGACATATCTGCATATGACAATAATAGAAAATTATTATATAATGGATTAAAAGAGCTTGGTTTTGAACCACTCTATCCACAAGGCGCATTTTATTTATGGATGAAAACGCCATGTGACGATAAGGAATTCGTCCAAGCTGCAAAAAAATATAATATACTACTCGTTCCCGGCTCGGCGTTTGCATGTCCCGGATATGTAAGAATTGTATATTGCGTTTCAAGGGAAACAATCAAGAACTCACTCCCTGCTTTTGAAAAGCTAGCTAATGATTTAGGGATTAGGGGCTAGGGGTTAGTAATTACCCCGTTATCACTATTATTGAAAGGTATAATCATCTTATGGAAAACACAGTTGAAAACAAAAAAATAATATTATCAGGTATTAAGCCTAGTGGTGAAATGACACTTGGATCATATATGGGAGCACTTAAAAATTGGGCAACTCTTGCTGATGAATACGATTGTTATTACATGATTGTAGATATGCACGCTATCACTGTACGCCAAGTTCCTGCGGAGCTTCGCAAAATGCAGTTTGAACAGATGGCAGAGTATATTGCCTGTGGTCTTGACCCTGATAAAAATACCCTGTTCATACAAAGTCATGTACTTGCTCATGCACAACTATCATGGGTGCTTAATTGTTATACTATGTTTGGTGAGCTGTCGCGGATGACACAGTTTAAGGATAAGTCATCAAAAAATGCAGAAAATATCAATGCCGGACTATTTACATACCCTGTTTTACAGGCTGCAGACATATTGTTATATCAAGCAGACTTGGTTCCTGTTGGAGCTGACCAGAAACAACATGTGGAGCTCACTCGAGATATAGCCGTAAGATTCAATGGCATATATGGAGATGTTTTTAAGTTGCCTGATCCATATATACCAAAGATTGGTGCTCGTATTATGGACTTACAGACACCAACCAGCAAAATGTCAAAATCAGAAATCTCAGACGGCGGTTGTATTCTTATTCGTCATAAGCCTGAGGATATCATGCGCTCATTTAAGCGTGCTGTAACAGATAGTGAAACCAGTATTCGCTATGATGTTGAAAACAAACCGGGTATTTCTAACTTAATACAAATTTATTCTGTTTGCACAGGCAAAAGCTTTGCAGATATTGAAGCTGAATTTGATGGCAAAGGTTATGGCGATTTCAAAAGCACAGTCGGTGAAGCGGTTGTCGAGCTACTTCGTCCAATTCGAGAAGAGTCTGAAAGGCTCTTAGCTGACAAAGCATACCTTGAAAGCGTCTTTAAAGCAGGTGCAGAAAAAGCATCCTATGTGGCAAACAAAACTCTGCGCAAGGTTTATAAGAAAATCGGCTTTATAGAAAAACCCAGATAGACGTTAAGTAATTGCCACAGAAATCACTGGGGATAACTCACTTAATACCCAAATAGTTGTAAAGAAATTTGATAACACGACACACGAAGAAAACCTTGATATTGCAAGAGAAATAAGTTTTTAATGTAAAAGCAGACACCATCATTTGAAGTGTCTGCTTTGTTCTGTTTAACTGACTACTAATGCTTAATAGGTATAGTTCTTTTTCTTTTATTCCAACCATGTTTCCCTTTCAATACCAGTATAAACTATAGAAGAATCATGTTCAAAAATGCCTTTTCCAGTATCTAAGACTTTATACGTTCCATTAGGAACATAGTTTATATACGAATACAGTGTTTTGTTTGTATCTACTTTGTCATATCGTTCATACACGACTTGATATCCATTAACTTGATATTCTTCCGAAACCACTCCATCGACGTATCGGGTGACATACACATAGGTGGGATAAAAATCTCCAGTAGGTGAGAATGGAAACAAATATCTCATATCTGCCTCATAATGAGCCAAATATACTACATCTAACCCATTACAAAACGAATCTATCTTTACTGTACGGTCATTTTGCTTGACTATACGTTGATAATACTTCATACCTTTTCTCAATTTGGGCTGTTCTTTTATTTTATAGGTTTGCTTATCTAATTCATTGATTAGTCCACACTTCAATCCAAAGCAACGGTGCTTGATTGATCTCAAAAATACTATTTCAGCATCTGTTTCGTCAATTTCAAAATAAGCAAAATTCTCTCTTTTAGTATTCACATCAAATAACAACTTATCTAAATAATTATAATTAAAAGCAATGTCCATTCTATACCTC
>Ga0123355_10000482_pt1 | contig 52802 bp, 54 predicted proteins | sample TergutEmb28metaG_3_FD_89872 | JGI IMG/M metagenome (GOLD analysis project Ga0123355, IMG submission 89872) | Embiratermes neotenicus P1 segment gut microbial communities from Petit-Saut dam, French Guiana - Emb289 P1 | ecosystem: Host-associated > Arthropoda: Insects > Digestive system > Gut ... | reverse complement strand
GAGGGTTCAAATCCCTCCTTCTCCGCCACAATCTGTCCGAAAACCCTTGCAATTGCAAGGGTTTTCGGCTCTTTTCGTGTGTTTTGTTGCCGACAAAAACCTTAATAGCGGATAAATTGGTTTTTATCGGCATTATTCTCAAAAAAACAAAGAAACCCCTTTGTTTGCTTACCCTCTTACCGCTTCTATGAGCTTTGTCAATAGCTCTCCTTTTCATAAAATTGTAGAGCTAAACAAAAAGACAACCACATAAGGCTGTCTTTTCGTTCGCGTGTGCGCTAATGAGTAGCGCTGATGCTAATAGTATATGCTTTTTCTGTGCCCAACTTCAAGGCTCAACACTATGAGCTTCTCCTCATCAATATTGGCAAGAATTCGATAGTCTCCAACGCGATACCGCCATTGCCCTGCTCGATTAGCAGTTAAATTTTTTCCTTTGGCTTTTGGGTTCGCTCCATCTTCGACCAGTTCTTCCATATATCTCTTCACTTGTCGTTGTACAAATTTATCTAACTTTCTGAATTGTTTTGCAAATAGTGGTGTTGGCTCAAGTGTATATTGTTTTCTATCAGTCATTTAATCCCACATCCGTCATCAAAGAACCCCAAGATAATCTTGGTGAGCTTGTTGCCAAGTATTGTTCATATTCTTCGAGCGCTTCATCGGCAATATGCGCATCGTATTTATCCTCTAAAGCGTTGAGTGTTTGCGTCCGAATCAACTCGGATAACGATACACCTTCAAGCTTCGCCACAGCTTGTAAAAACATCTTTTCAGCATCAGGCATTTTCAATGTGATTACTGCCATTTTCTCAGCCTCCTGTCATAGCGACAACATAATGGTAATACTCTAGTATTACCATTATAGCGAGAGGTTATCCTGAAGTCAAGTAGGAGATGATTGAAAAGGCCTCGGCAGGTGTGCGATTACGGTGTTTTGCCGTTTAGAGCCGTGCGGTGATTAAACACTTGGAAGCCGTGATTTTATCTATTGGAGGTTATCAGCAAGATATTACATCAAATTTGCTGTAATTATAGGGGTTAGTCTCTTATATCGCCCAAACGGGAACAATCATAGTGCCTTTGTCGAGAGCCGACAATTCTTTCCTCGTGCATATCACGGCTCCGATTCCTCGTGGTACGCTCGCCTTGTCCAACACTTTAAAAGCAGTTGTTAATTCGGTTGACGGGGATGCGGTTTTTTTGATTTCAATGGGGTGCAATTCGCCGTCACTTTCCAAGATTACATCTATTTCTTTACTGTCAATATCACGATAATAGTGTGCGTAATATTCCAGTCCGTTGTTTGTGTAGGTCTTAATTATTTCAGATACGACATAGTTTTCTAAAATTGCGCCGTTGATTGCGCCGTTCATCAATATTTCCGGGGATGAATATTTCGTCAGATGCGCCACCAAGCCCGTGTCAAAAAAATACATTTTAGGCGTTTTCTTAATGGTGCGATTCAGCAGATTATTGGAAAACGGACGCAAATAAAAGATAACTCCTGACTTTTCCATATGAGAAAGCCACGTTTTGGCCGTTTCATCCGAAACACCCACGTCTGTTGCGATAGCGTGAATGTTGAGCATTTCTCCGGCACGACAAGCGGCGGCACGCACAAAATCACGGAACAAATACTCATCTTTCAAATCGACCATATCCTTGATATCACGGTCAATATATGAATCAATATAACTGCTGTAAAACACATCGCGGTTTAAGTGCTTTTCGCTAATGTGCGCAGGCAGTGAACCATTCCAAATGCGTTCAAATTGTCCGAAAATATCTGTGGACTTGCCGAGTGTCGTTCGTTTTTGCAATGAATCCAAGTTCAAAGCGAATGGAAGACACGCACCGCTACCATAGATTTCATGTTGTGAAAGCCCGGACATACGAAGAATGGCGGCGCGCCCGGCAAGGGATTCACCTGCTAACTTCATCAACTGATACATTTGTGAGCCAGTCATCAGATAACTTCCCGGTGCTGCGCCATTGTCAATCTCTATTTTTATATAGGGAAACAATTCGGGTGCGTATTGTACCTCGTCGATAATTACCGGTGCTGAATTGAGTTCCAAAAACAACTCCGGATCGGTTTGCGCAAGCTGCCGGTTTTCTCTGTTGTCAAGAGAAACAAACCGCCGTCCCTCGCCTAACAATCTTCTGAGAGTGGTTGTCTTGCCGACTTGACGCGGACCGGTTATGATGACCGCTGAATAACTTTTTGAAACTTCTAAAACCAACGGGTCAATATCTCTTTTGATGTAATCCATACAAGCGCCTCGATTCGAGTAAAGTCAACTGCAACCTTATTATGCCCGAAGTCAAATAAAAAAGCAAGGGGAAATCAAATGTTCTAGGGCTTGCCGTGCGGTAATAGAAAACAAAACATATAAATCGCTAACAAACATTCTGCGGAGAAATGATAGTGATGCCCTTCAAGCACTTCTTCCGAGTTTTAGCCGTTGCCTTTAAAACAGCCCTTCATCATAATGAGCACGCTTGCCTCCAACCAACGGAGGACGTGTCCTTGCAGCCATAAGCAAAGCTTTGCCAATACTTGCGGTCTCTAAACGCAACGGAATGGCAACACGTTTAAGATGCATTCCAATGAGCGTGCCGCCTATGTCAAGCCCAGCATCCGCTTCAACTGACTCGAGAGCCACAGGTTGACTAAAACCGGAATAAGCTGCTGCGGCAAATGCTCCACCTGCGTTCGGAACAGGAACTGCATTGACGATGTTGAAATTGGTGGAAGCAACACGCTCAATAATAACTGCACGATTCAAATGCTCACAACATTGTGCCGCAAGATAGATGCCTTCTTTTGAAAAAACCTCATTCAAGGTCTCAAACACAGCAACCCCTATTTCCGGACTGGAATGTGTACCCACACGCTGACCCACAATCTCACTTGAAGAACATCCGACAATAACAATATGCTCAAACTTTAGTTTGGCTTTCAATATGAGTTCTAGCGCGGCCTCTTGTGCAGCGCCTTTAATCTCGTTTAAATCAAACATCTTAATGACCATTACTTTCATATTTCTTAGCTGCCGGAAATTGAATTCCCGGCAGCTCTTTGATAGTTTTAATTATTTACTTATCAAGAGAGATATTGTCTATACCGTTTTGTTCAAACTCTTCTATATATTCATCAATTCGGTCTGTAAGCTCATTAAAGTTTTCCGGACCGATTGGTTCAAAATCCATATCGCGGCGCGCAAGCTCCTCCGCCAGAATTTCGAAGAAAATCGAATCTTCGTAATCGGCGATGGCTTCGTGAATCCCTCCATTTTCGAATGCCGCAGATGGTTTTGCAGCACCATCATTATATTCTGTCAGCGTAGGCATTTCATTTGATGGACAATATGAAAATAGTTTGCTTTCAACGTTATCATAATCAGTGAAACGATCCGACCCCCTGGTCGAGTTAAGTACCCAATTTCCAATATATGCCATGTCCAGAAGCCGTCTGAATTCCAGTTCCGTTAATTCGATTTTCATAACGCACCTCCTGTTCAGCGTTTGCCAATCTTTTTTGACCAACACCCTTTACCACATATAATATTATACCAAAAGTACAATAGAATTTCCACTGGAAATTCTAGAAAAAATCTTTCTATTATAATCAAGCGAAGAGAGCGTCGTGACCGAGGTTGGCTCGGTCATGACCGAACGAGCGCAGATTTCACAAGGTTCAAAACCGTGCGGCCTCTGCCGCGCAACACGCACGAAGTGCGGAATCCAGGGCTCTGCCCTGGGGTTAATACCTTTTATAAATCGAACAAGCTGACGGAAATCAGATACTATCGACTCCCGTCAGCTTTTACCAGTTATCGCTGAAATACTGTACGAGTCAAATCATTTCTCACTCACAAAAACCGTATGGGTATCACGGCAGAGATACTGTACTGCCCTCCGTCCGCTTTGTAGTGCAACAGGCAAGCCGCCCGGCGGCATCATACGATGCCCGGCAAAATACACGCTGCCGAGGTCATCTATAATGGCGGGGTATGATTTCATACTCATGCCAGCCTTCATTTCGGTCATCCACGAACCTTTCCAGTTGGCACAGTACCGCTCATAAGTAAGCGGCGTGGCAACATCGACAACTTCGACTTTTCCATCAATTTCGGGAAACTGTGCCGTGAGTGCAGCAATAACAGCATCTGCGACTTTTTGTTTTTCTTCAACATAAGTGCCATTTTCTTTAGCACGTTTCCAAAAATCATAAGTATCACCGGACAACATGGTGGTAAGCGCGGTTTTCCCTTCGGGAGAATACACCGAATCGCCCGCATAATTGTTTATACCCATCTCCTCATAGGTTTGTGTGTCTAGCTTAATAGGCTCTTTTAACGCCCAGACATAGCGGTGTGGGTACGCACTCAAATCTGCATTGATACCCAACGAGAGCAACACATTCATCGTTGGTAACGTCACCTCACGCATTTTATCAAGCCATGGCGCTTTGGGCGGTGTGACAAACAAATGATCTATTTGCATGGTGTCTGCTGTTATAATCACAGCATCAGCATCTAAGCATACATCTCCTGAGATAATGCCCACAGCTCTGCCATTTTCGACAACCACTTGATCAGCACGTGTGTTGTAGCGTATTTCTCCACCGAGAGATGTGAATGTATCCGCCATGCGTTTTGCAAATGGAAGTGAACCACCTTCAGGGAAGCCACCGTCACCACTTGCGAGTATGCCCATGGTAAATACAAGCGGCATAATACCAGACTCTTCGGCAGTAAGTGAGCAAATCATTTTGCGTAGCCCTTCATGTGAAAATCGCTGTACATATTCATTGCGCGAGATTTTTGAGGTTTTTCGCATAATACTAAACGCCGATATGCCTTTAAACAAAAGTGACAATGGAGGATGATTTTTCTTTGTGACTTTCACACCACGCAGGTCAGTAACAGGCATGGAAAGCCCTTTGAGTTTGCGCATATAGCCGCATAAGCGACGAATCTCCTTTTCGTCTTGTGGTGCAATCTCAAGCCAGTGCTGCTCGGTTTGGAGCACATCACGGAATAGTTTTATTCGTATTCCGTGATGGTCATACTCATAAAAAGGCTCATCGCAACGCATTTTGACATTGTCATCAAGTGCACCCGTATATCTCCACAGTTTGTGAATAGGGCTGCTCAGATCAGAGCCGGTCAACCAATGCATACCACCTTCAAAGAGATAGCCTTTGCGTTTCCATGATGTACAGTTCCCACCGGCAAGGCTATGACTTTCTAAAATTGTTACATCAAACCCACATTTTTGTGCGTAAATTCCTGCACTCAATCCGGCAATGCCTCCACCAATAATGATTACTTTTTTGTTCATATGTATGTCCCCTCTAAAATCCCGTTGCACTAAAACCAATAAGCCTCAGCACATCATTATTTATTCCTGATTATGCGGTACTTCTTCGTTGCTTTCGTCAACCACGGCATCAACTACAATCTCATTTGCCTCAATCAACGCGGGCAGGACAAAGGTAATTTTTGTACCAATCCCTTCACGGCTCAACACTTCCATATGGCCTTTATGCCGTGCAGCAATCCACTGTGCAATTGACAATCCAAGACCTGCACCGCCAGTGGCTCTGGCACGTGACTCATCTGCTCTGACAAACCGATCAAATACATTTGGTAAAATTTCCGGGCTAATGCCTATGCCGTTATCCTCAACAGATAACCTGACTGAAACACCAGCATGTACGGCAACAATAGTTATTTGACCATCAGCATCGGTGTATTTGATGGCATTGTCAACAAGGATGCGCAATGCCTGCTTTATAAGTACTCTATCAGCCAGCACGGTTGCCCCATCAGTTGAAATATTGAAACTCTGTTTTGTGCCGAGCATTTGCATTTCATTGACAACTTCCTCAATAATATCGGATAAAACGATGCTTACCTCAAAGAGGCTAATTCTATTGCTGTCTCCACGCGCCAAAAACAATAACTGCTCAACCAGCTCTTTCATATTCTCAGCTTCATCTTTGATGGCTGCTATCGACTCGGTCAGGGTTTTTTCATCCTCTTTGCCCCAGCGGTCAAGCAGGTTGGCATAACCTTGGATTACCGCAATGGGCGTGCGCAACTCATGCGAAGCATCTGAAACAAATCTTGCTTGCGCCGCATAGGATTCGTTGATTCTGTCAAGCATTCCGTTAATAGCATCGGCGACATTCCGCAACTCCTCATGCATGTCATCCACCTGGATTCGGGAATCCAGACGACCTGCATCAATGCCATCTAGCTTGCCTGCAAGCGCCATCATTTTTTCGTGGTCAAGCTGTTTGTTCAAGTCAGAAAAATTCTGTGCGGTTTTTGCAAATTCAGAGATTGGGTCGAGCGATTTCTTGATGATATGCCTGTCACCAACTGTTTGCGACAGCAGTATCAAAAATTGAATTCCGAGTAACGAGATAAAAGCAGTAATGAAATAATATATGAATTCACCAATATGCAACTCAACCTCATACGCCCCGTCTTCAACGCTGATACCAACGAGATAGGTTATGCTTCTCACGGTATTGCTAAATCCACCGGGTGCGGCTCGAAAGCCCCTGACTGTATAATTGGCCTCAAAAGGCATATATCTTGTAAAAGGCCAAACTACGTTGCCCTCAATAGTCAGTTGAGGTAATGAGCGCATATTAACACCTGCCCAATGCATCCATACTTCGTTTGTGGGCGGCTCATGTTCCTGAACAATTTCCAAAGCATTTATGACTTTATTTTCGGCATAAAATGCAAGCACGATTGCTGCAATAATGCATATCATTATATTAAGTCCGACGAAAATACCAAACAATCTAAATAGAAACTTCAGCTGAAGCTTATTGGTTATAGAGCTTCGAATTTTGCCCACCGGCTCGGTGCTTTTTTCATATCTACTCATCTTTAATCACATATCCTACTCCGCGCACAGTATGAATCAGTTTGATGCCAAAGGCTTCATCAATTTTTGTGCGCAAGAAACGTATATACACATCAACGGCATTTGTGCCGCCGTCAAAATCATATTCCCAAACATTTTCAAGCAGAGCGTCGCGAGAGAGCACAACATTTTTGTTTTTTAGCATATAGTGTAACAAATCAAACTCGCGTTTTGTCAGCTCGATTGGCGTTGATTTATGCGTTACGGAATGACGTTTAATATCCAGACTTACATCTCCGGCACAAAGCGTATCTTTGTCTGTCTCTTCCGCAGCAGCGTTAGCGTTGCTTTTGCGCAAGGTAGACCTTATCCGTGCGAGCAGTTCTTCGATGGCAAAAGGTTTTGTAATATAATCTTCCGCACCAAGATCAAGACCGGCTACTTTATCCATAACTTCGTCACGGGCGGTGAGCATAATAACCGGCACCGCTGAAACTCGGCGCAACCTTCGCAGCACTTCCATACCATTAAGTTCCGGTAGCATGATATCAAGCAGAATCAGGTCAAACTCGCCTGAGACGGCAAGTTCGTATCCTGTCCTGCCCGAAAATGCTTTTGTAACGATATAACCTTCGTGACAAAGCTCTAGCTCAACAAATCTTGCCAGCTTTTCTTCGTCCTCTATCAAAAGTATCTTTAAATCACTCAAAATATCACATCCGTTTCAAGTAAAAACCAAATGAGTCAGCGCGCACTTAGGTTGACGGGCATTTTAATCGCAAACTTCATCATCGTCTTTAGTGTTTTCTTTTTCTGTATTCTTGTCATCCTTGTTTATTTCCTCAGTAAAAGACTTTTTAACATCATCAACAATGTTACATGCACTGTCCATAACATTGTTTACATCATCACGGTCAAGGTCAGGCCCGCTGAAGCGGTAACGAATGCCGCAAAACAGTGTAATTATAAATACCGGCAACGTGACCCAAATAAAGATGACGAGCAGCAGTATAAAAGCCAATACAGGAATAGAAAACAAATGTTCGCCATTTTTGCTTGCTTCCAGACAATTGGTCATGCCCTTATCCAGAACTTTCATACAGAAGCGTCCGAATCTTTTCATCAGTTCGGAAAAACTCTCGCGCTTTTTTTCATCCGAACCGTCCTGCTTCTCGTTTGGATTTGCCCCGGAGTAGAACCCTCCACCGGGTGGCGTATCGACTTTGCCTTGCTTTTCAAGATAAACAAGCGCCTCCAAAAGGCTTCCATCCGTGTTTTCCAATGCGTCCTTAGCATCCGTATAACTCACGCCTGTTTTTTCACGTAATTTTTCGGCTTTTTCGAAATCAGTCATTTTTTGTCCTCACAGTCGTGTATTTTGGCTTTGAAACAGTAGCCTACGCATCTGATACTAACATGATTATATGAAAACACAATTTGTCTCAGATGAAAGATAGATTAAAATGAGCTATGCAAACAATTTATCGAAAACCGCCCCAAAAAGGGGCGGTGGAAAAGGCGCTCGGAAGTCTATGTGTTAGATTCTGCTCATTACATAACCTTTGACATCATCCCAGGTGTTGTAGACACCTTGCTCATGCCACTGCTTTAGTTGCTCTTCGGAATAGCCGAGTTCTTTGAGTATCTCTTCGGTATTTTCTGCCAGCATCGGTGCTCTGGTGTAGGGGAGCTTATCTGCACCCTCGATTGCAACCGGCGGACGAACCATTGCACGCTTACCGGACGGATAGTCAACCTCTTCAAACACACCGGCTGCCCATGCTTGCTTGTCCTCCAGCACTTCTTCCCATACTTGGGCGATGGAGAACGGTATATCAGCTTCGGTGAGAATCTTTGTCCACTCCTCCGCGGTCTTTTGAGCAAAGGCTTCACTGATTATGGCAACAAACTCTCCATGCAGTTTGTTGTTGGTAATGCTAGCCATAGTGTAACGCTCATTGCCGACCAAATCTTCGCGACCTATGAGTGGCATGAAGATGGGGTAGAACATGTCAAATGGAGGCATTGAGAGTTGAATATGTCTGCCGTCTTTACTCTGATAAGTGTTGTTGAAAGGGTTTTCGGCAGTTTTACGGCTGAGCGGATAAGTTTGCCCAAGTCCTTTATATTGAGCTGCCTGAATGGCAATACCCTGTACGAATACACTGCAATGTAAAAGATTGGTTGTAACTTTGTCGCCTTTGCCTGTTTTCTGAGCATTATACAGAGCAGTCATGATTCCGGCCGCAAGGAACATGCCAGAGACATGATCGCCGATGCCGGGGATAAGGTTAACAGGCTCGGAGTCCTCTTGATAAAGCGTACCGAGAAGCCCACCGCGTGCCCAAAATGCGGTGAAGTCATAGCCGGGGAGATTCATGTCCGGGCCGGCTTCGCCATAACCTGTGAAAGAGGCATATACAAGTTTGGGGAATCTGTCTTTCAAGTCCTCATAGTTGAGACCTAATTTTGCAAGAGCCTGTGGGCGCCAGTTAGTCAGGAAAATATCTGTATCTTCAAGCAATTTATAGAGTATTTCACGACCTTCGGGAGCTTTTAGATTTAACACCAAGCTACGCTTATGAGCGTTTTCAAGGTCGAAAGTAGTGTTTTCGTAGGGATCTCCCAAACGTCCTTCGGAAGCGCCATTGAATCGAACCTGATCGCCGCCTTTTGGCTCTATTTTAATAACGTCAGCGCCGAACTCCGCAAAAAAACGCGCACATGCAGGTACGGCTATGAATGTGCTCATTTCAACAACTTTTACGCCCTCAAGCGGCTTTTTTACACTCATTAAAAAATCCTCCAATTGACTTGATATTAAGACATGGTGCTGGTGGCCGGAATCGAACCGGCACGGGATTGCTCCCACGGGATTTTAAGTCCCGGGCGTCTACCTGTTCCGCCACACCAGCACATGCGAAGTGTATTATATTTTATTTAAAATCATTTGTCAATCTGAAATAATGTGTTAAAATGCTTGACAGAAGAGCAAGCCTCCAGATACTCTGTCTCAATAAATAAGGAAAGATTCGGGCGATGTTTAAGCGTCGGAGCCACGAAAAAAGGGGAGAATAAAAATGGCAGAAAACAAAATACCGTACAAAATATTTCTAACTGAGGATGAGATTCCGAGAGCCTGGTACAATGTCCGTGCAGATATGAAAACAGATCACCGGCCAATATTAAATCCCGGCACACTTCAGCCTATGACTGAAAGCGATTTAGAGCCGGTTTTCTGCAAGGAGCTAATCAAGCAGGAACTCAATGACAAGGATCGATTTATCGAAATACCTGAGGGAATCAGAGATTTTTACAAGATGTACAGACCGTCTCCGCTTGTCCGTGCATATTGTCTTGAAGAAGCGCTCAAAACCCCGGCAAAAATCTATTATAAATATGAAGGCGGCAATACCTCCGGAAGCCATAAACTAAATTCGGCTATTGCTCAGGCATATTATGCTAAAAAGCAAGGGCTCAAAGGTGTAACAACCGAAACAGGAGCAGGGCAGTGGGGAACAGCGCTATCAATGGCTTGCGGATATTTCGGGCTTGATGTGAAAGTATTTATGGTCAAAATCTCTGCGCAGCAAAAACCTTATCGCAAAGGTGTTATGGAGACCTTTGGCGCATCGGTGACCCCTTCACCGTCAGACACGACAGAAATAGGTCGCAAGATGCTTGAGCAAAATCCCGATTCCAGCGGAACACTGGGCTGTGCAATTTCTGAGGCTGTGGAAACTGCTGTAAAATCTGAAGGTTACAGATATGTATTGGGCAGTGTTTTGAATCAAGTGATATTGCATCAGACGGTTATAGGGCAGGAAGCAAAAATAGCGTTTGAGAAAATTGGAGATTATCCCGACGTAATCATTGGCTGTGCTGGTGGCGGTTCAAATCTTGGTGGCCTTATGCTTCCGTTTATGGCTGATAAGCTGGCAGGAAAACAAGCGCCATATTTCATCGCGGTAGAACCAGCAAACTGCCCATCTATGACGCGAGGCAAATTTGCGTATGATTTTTGCGATACGGGTATGGTTACACCTCTTGCAAAAATGTATACACTGGGTGCAACATTCTCTCCACCGTCGAATCATGCCGGTGGCCTGCGATATCACGGTATGAGTCCGATTCTTTCACAACTCTATCATGACGGATACATCGACGAGGCAAGAGCTGTTATGCAGTCTGAGGTGTTCAAAGCGGCAACATTGTTTGCAAGACACGAGGGCACACTCCCTGCACCGGAATCGGCACATGCTATTAAAGCAGCAATAGATGAAGCCGTAAAGTGCAGAGAAACAGGCGAAGAAAAAACGATTCTCTTCGGTCTGTCAGGAACAGGTTATTTTGATTTGGGAGCATATATGCTTTATAACGAGGGTAAGCTTGTTGATTTGGTTCCAACTGATGACGACTTGGCGCGCGGACTTTCAGCAATACCGGAGGTTAATCTTTAGAATTGAGAATTGAAAGTTGAGAATTGAGTGTTGAACGCATAAAGAAAATTCCCCTCCATCGGAGAGGGATTTTCTTTATGAACGAACGTCTACATAACTAAATCTCAATGCCCAAGCTGTTCATCAGTTTTTCAAGCGATGGCATATCAGGCAGCATCAAAACACTGGTTCGAGCCGTTTTGCCATCAATCTCCAATTCATTTTGAATAAGCAAAAGTGTGTCGCTCATCTTTGCAAAGTATATTGACGGAACGCTCATTATTGAACCGAGCATGTCAAGTGCAGCCTCAGGAGGGGAGATGTCAATGGGAATGCTGGTCAGGTCCGAGATAGCAGTAACAAAAGAAGCTGACATTATATTTGATACTTCGTTTATAACAGAATAACCAATCTCATCAATTTCGTCGTGATTTTTGATGTCAGTGCACATGAGCATGTTGACTAAGTCACAGACAACCTCAACGGGTAAAAGAAACATCATCATGCCGCTTATATCACCGCTGAGCATCAGCAATGTCCCTACCATGACTGTCTCCGGGCCTCCCAGTGCATCAGAAGCTTTGTTAAATTCGGATATACCAATATCAGGTATTGAAATGTTAACAGGGACTCCAAGCATCCTAGACAATGATGACGCAGCATTTCCTGAGCCAATGTTTGCGATCTCCCTTAATACGTCGATATGAATATCGCCAATTTCGCTAAAGGAATTCAAAGCCATAATTATCCTCCAAAAATTTAATTTTCATCCCAAATACATTTTCTTCAAAATAAATTCAACGAGTCGCTGCGGCAAGAAACGACGCAAAAAAGCAAGTAGTTTATAATCAAAGCCTACGATTGTGCGCAACGGTGGGTTTCTTTTCGTACAAAGCTTTAATACTACTTGCGCCGCTGATATAGGCGGCCGTCCTTTAATTTCATCCTTTTCCATTTTTTCAACGGCTCTGATACATTTATCGTAATTCAAAGAGCCTTTTTTTACTTCAAAACTTCGAGCTCCGGTAAATCCAGTGTTTGTATCGCCAGGCAGCACCAGGCATACTTTCGTATTTGTATCGGATAGCTCCATTCTCAGCGATGCGGCATATGCTTCAAGCGCCGACTTAGAAGAGCAATAGTGCGACTGATAAGGAATGGGAAACAAGCTAGCAACTGAACTTATCATGATGCAAAGACCGCTTCCGCGTGTCCGAAAACGTGGCACCACAAGGCTGTTGAGGTGCAAAACTGCAAAGAAGTTTGTGTCCATGAGTCTCGCTACCGCCTCTATGGGCATATCCTCGGCAGGACAAGCGATTCCGATTCCTGCACTATGGATGATTATGCCGACATCATTGTGCAAAATAATTTCAGCAGCAGATTCTATGGATTTTTGGTCGCAAACATCCATTTTTACGGGATGAATTTCACCGCCGCCGGGCATATAAGCAGATTCGGTTTGTGGAGTGCGAGATGCAGCAAATACCTTGTAGCCGTTTTGTGCTAATAGATTTGCACATGCCAGTCCAATACCGGAAGAGCCACCTGTCAAAAATACGTTTTTGCCGTAAGGGTTTATCCTCCGTTCAGTCAATTCATACCTCCATCTTCGCATATGTACATAGTGTTCAAAGCGAAGTGCCAATAATTATGCCTGTGCAAAAACTTCTTTGAAAATTGCAACCGACTCATCAAGCTGATCTTTTGTGTGGGTTGCGGTGCAACTTGTTCTGAGAATGCACTCACCATCTTGTACAGCAGGTGCAACAACAGGATTGCAATAGACACCTGCCATGAGCAACATATGATGTATTTTAAATGTGCGCAAAGTTTCGTAGGTCATAACAGGTACGATTGCAGTTTCAGAGTCGCCGATTGCTATTCCGGCCTCTCTGAATTTCGCACGCAGATAATCGCCGTTTTCTTTGAGCTTAATGGGTCTTTCAGGTTCAGCTTGCATAATCCGCAACGCTTCGAGCGCAGCGCCACAATTGGCTGGTGGAATAGATGCACTGAATATGAACGGGCGAGAATTATGCTTGATATGGTGTATGACATACTCCTTTGCCGCAACATATCCTCCGAGGCTTGCGAGTGACTTTGAGAATGTACCCATTATGATATCTACTTCATCTTCAAGGCCAAAGTAATTTGCTGTTCCTCTGCCATTTTCACCAATCATGCCAAGACCGTGCGCGTCATCAACCATGACACGGGCGTTATACTTCTTTGCAAGTTCGATTATATCAGGCAGGCGTGCAATATCGCCTTCCATTGAAAACACCCCATCCGTCACAATGAGCTTGCCCGAATCACTTGAGGTGCGTTCCAGTTTTTCTCTGAGCTCATCCATGTCATTATGAGCATATTTGACTGTCTTTGCAAAGCTGAGACGACAACCATCAACTATGCTGGCATGATTTCCTCTGTCGGAAAATATTATATCTCTTGGCCCTGCTATTGCAGAAATTATGCCCAAATTGGCTTGAAATCCAGTGCTGAATGTAAGGGTGGATTCTTTGTTTAAAAATGCTGCGAGCTGTTCTTCGAGTTGGTTATGAAGAACAAGCGTGCCATTGAGAAATCTTGATCCTGAACATCCCGAGCCGTATTGCTTGACAGCCTCGACAGAGGCGTTAATGACACGTGGGTCACATGTGAGACCCATATAGTTATTGGAGCCAAGCATAATTGTCCGGCGACCCTCAATAGTTACTACTGTGTCCTGGTAGGTAGATAGAGCATGGAAGTATGGATAAATGCCTGCGTCCATGACCTCTCTGGCGGCAGTAAATTTCTCGCATTTTTCAAAAAGATCCAACGTTCTAACACAACCTTTCAACATTTCACGCTATATTCTACCACACAATGATAGTATTTTACAAGCAAAAACTCTCCTTGTATGTTGCATAAACACTAAAAGTCAGCTATACTGTGCCTTGGAGTAAACACTGACCGTTATATACGCGACTTTCATCAGCGTTTACTTATGGCGTTGGGCAAATCAAGGAAGTTAACTTGAAAAGCTTTTACGCCATGTCGTATGTGTGGGGGGTGTGGATATGGGAGAGAATCAAAGCGGCGCCTGGTTTGTCAGGGATTTGCTTGATAGACACGGATTTAAGTTTTCAAAAGCTTTGGGGCAAAACTTTCTCATCGATGCAAACATCCCGGAAAAAATTGTAAGATTATCCGGCATAGATGAAACTTGCACAGTTGTAGAGGTTGGGCCAGGGATTGGTGCACTGACAATGCAGTTATGTAGAGCGTCAGGAAAAGTAATCGCAGTAGAACTCGATGACCGATTATTGCCCATACTATCCGATACATTAGCGAAGTATAAAAATGTCGAGGTTGTAAGCGGAGATATTTTAAAGCTCGACATGAACAAGCTTATCGGAGCGCGATTTGATGGGCTGAGATATGCCGTTTGTGCAAATCTTCCTTACAACATTACTTCACCGGCGCTGATAACACTTATAAATACCAATATATTCGAGCAACTCACGGTAATGGTACAAAGGGAAGTGGCATGGCGCATGTGCGCAACACCCGGCAGCGCTGATTACAGTGCATTTTCGGTGTTTATAAACTATCACACCGAGCCGGAAATACTTTTTGATGTGCCGCCTGAGTGCTTTATGCCCCGGCCAAAAGTACACTCGTCGGTTGTTATGCTCAAAACCCGTAAGGAGCGGCTGCTTCCACCAGAAGAAGAATCCAGGTTTTTCAAAGTAGTCCGTGCTGCATTTGGCCAGCGCAGAAAAACTCTAGCAAATGCTCTTCACGCTGCTTTTGGCAGTGTTATGACAAAAAGCGATATAATTGATGCAATAGAAAAATGCGGTTTTGACCCACGCATCAGAGGTGAGACGCTAGGCATAGAAAGTTTTATAAAATTAGCAGAATACTTCTAAGGAATTAATATTGGACAATCAAGGGGGGAATGTTACTTGGAAACAAGTACAATAGCACTCATCATCATTGGTGTAATGATGATACTGTACATTTCGGAGCTGCTGCCGATTGCAACGACATCCATTTTGGCATGTCTTGCACTTGCTATTTTTGGCGTTATTCCATTTCCGGTCGCATTGCGCGGCTTTGGCGAAAATGTAGTTTTTCTCATCGTTGGCATGGTTGTGGTTGGTGATGCGCTTTTTGAGACTGGTGTTGCGGAATTAGTGGGAAGAAAACTCATATCGGTTGCTGGAGCGAGTGAGAAGCGATTTGTTGGCGCACTGTTTTTAGTTATTCTTCCGATATCGGCATTTCTAAGCAATACCGCAACTGTCGCGATGACGCTTCCGATTGCCGAATCATCGATAAAAAAATCGGGCGGCAAATTACTCAAAAAAAATCTCTACATGATAATCGGACTGATTTCCGTGGTAGGTGGGGGACTCACCATTGTAGGCTCGACACCTCAGGTTATCGCACAAGGTTTGTTTGAGGATCGAGGCATAACGCCGATTGGTTTCTTTGAACTCTCTCTGATTGGATTGCCAATCGTTGCGCTTCTGTTCTTATACGTCATGACTTTTGGAGATAAATTAAAGACGAGAATTTTTGACTTTCCTGAAGTTGACGACCCCAAGCATGTGATGCACGATGAAAGCAATGCTGTACCTGTGAAAAAAACACGCATTGAGATTGCAAGAATGTTCATATCCGTTGCAGTATTGGTTTTCTGTGTCGTAGGATTTATTACGGGATTGTGGACGCTGGGCATCGTCGCCATGGTTGGCGCTACACTTTGTATAGTTACCGGTTGTATTTCACAACAGAAAGTGTTTCAAAAGATGAATTGGACTACCGTTGTCATCATGGGTAGTTCGTTCGGCGTTGCCGCAGGTCTTGAGCATAGCGGTGCTGGAGTTATGATTGCTCATGGTATGATAGGGCTTCTTGGCGAGAGTATCACCCCATGGTTGCTTAGCGCTGTTCTTGCATTGGCAGCTGTGCTTTTCACTAACTTTATGTCGAGTACAGCAACGGCGGCCCTGTTGATTCCGATTGCGGCGATCGTTAGTGCTGAGCTTGGTTATGATGTCAGGTCTATGGTTTTGGCTGTCGCTATTGCTGCAAATGTCGGCTATGCAACCCCGATTTCAACTCCGCCTATCACAATGACGCTTATCGGTGGCTATCGTTTTATGGACTATGTCAAGTTTGGCGGTTTGTTTAACCTGATGGCTTATTTACTGATGATTGCTATGTTCCCGCTGGTATTGAATGTCTAAGTTGGCGGGAGTCGAACCGATGGGAGTTCGACTCCCGTCAGCTTAAGTTTTTGCTCGTTGACATTTCTTGGAAATTGATGTAAAATCTCGTAAAGAGATACAATAAAGATGCAAGTTTATGTGAATATTGGTCAATAAGACTTTTTAATCATAGATATTTGTGCAATAAAATCGTTTCGCTTTGGAGCAAAGTTTATTGCTCAGACTCAGCAGGGGGGTTACTTTATGAGTTTAGTTTCGGAAATCAAATGTGCAAGATGTGACAGAAAATATTCCGGAGTCCGCAGCAGGTGTCCTTATTGTGGTGCACGGCGGATTGGCCAAGGAAAGTACACTGAGGATTCAGACAATGCAAAAGGGAAGATGCTTATTAGCATACTCATAATGGGGGTTTTGGTTGTTGGTGCAGGGGTTTTGTTACTGACATCGCCCATAGACGCTGACGCTGCGCCTCCGGCAACTGTCGAAACGCCGCCGACGACACCGAGTTCGCCCGAGGATGATATTGAAAGCCGTCCCGGTCTTGCCCCTCGCCCTCAACCCAGGCCACCTGAGGATGAAGATGAAGACCAAGATGAGCTGCCAGCTCCGGTGCTTGAGGTGCGTTCAGTCACCATTACGCATAACAACAGCATTATTCGCAACAACGACTTCACCCAACCGTTGGGTCAGCCGATTACTTTAGGAGTCAGGATTGAGCCACCTGGGATTGAAGAAGATATCATCTGGACGAGCAGTGATGAAAGTGTGTTCAGTGTCGTTGCTTTAAATCCGGAAGGAACACAGGCAAGGGTCACAGGGATTGCACGCGGACATGGAACATTGACCGTTTCTGTCGGTGGGGTTGAGGCAACATGCACGGTGAGAATTTCTGGTTAGGTACATCGGGGAGAAACGCTGTCTGGGTGAACACTGATTGAATCTGTTCGAAGGATTTACGGATTGCATTTAAATCAGCGTTTATTTGGGGAAAGGATCGTTTCATGAGCGTAAAATCGACCGGTATAGTAAGAAAAGTTGATGAGCTGGGCAGAATAGTATTGCCGATTGAGCTTCGCCGCACATTGGGCATTGCAGAGAGGGATAGTGTGGAGATATTTGTTGATGGGTCATCGGTAATACTGAGAAAGTTCATACCCGAGACAAATAAAGCAGGGAAGGGCAAAAAAAATGTTTGCGACATTTGCAAGCGTGAAATGAGCTAAAAGCAACAACGAAGAAATCAAAAAAGGTAAGGCTGAAAATTTTCTGCCCTACCTTTTTTTTTGCACCAAGTTATATATTATGTTCTTTGAAATTCCAGTCTCTTCTGAGGCATTCTTTGCCGCGTCCTTGACGGATAGTCCGGTGTCTATATATTGAAAAGCAATTGACAATGCATCATCGACTGTTATTTCCTCGGCAGAATCCTTTGCAGCGCCTTCAATAATCAATACGAATTCGCCTCGCGGGTTATGCTCATTAAAATGTAAAATAGCCTCTGAGAGGGTAAGACGGAGCACTTCTTCATAAATTTTTGTAAGTTCCCGGCAGATAGCGATTTGGCGTTCACCCCAAACATCAAGCATATCGGCTAATGTTCTCAGCAACTTATGAGGCGCTTCATAAAAAATCATTGTTCTTTTTTCTGTTTTAAGCTCACTTAAATGCTCAAAACGACTTTTTCGAGAGGTAGAGAGAAACCCTTCAAATGTGAATCTGCCACTAATGAGTCCCGACATAGCTAATGCAGCAATTGCAGCGCAAGGCCCCGGAATAGTTATCATGCGAATATCTGCACCTACACATAGACGAACAAGCTCCTCACCCGGATCGCTTATAGCTGGGGTACCTGCATCTGTGACGAGTGCACAGTTTTCACCTGATAGTATTCTTTTTAAAATTTTTTCGCCACTATCACGATGATTGTGCGTATAGTAGCTTACCATTTGCTTTTTTATGTCTAAATGAGCAAGCAGCTTTAATGTCACCCGTGTATCTTCGGCAGCAATGAAATCAACGTCATTTAGTGTTTTAGCGGCTCTTGGCGATAAGTCGCCAAGATTTCCGATTGGTGTTGCAACGATATATAAGGTGCCGGATGTGGAATCAGACATGGTTTTCTAGCCTCCGATTTTGAAAGTGTAGCGTGGTAAAGCAATAGCCTGGCTGACAGCCTATCTTCGATAAATCGCTTTGACTTCGTTGCTATCACTGCCGTTGCCATTTGCTAATATAAGCGGAGCTTCGATTTTTAGTGATGGGTTCCCACCTCGGCGGCTTTCAATCAGCACAAGGTTTGGAGGTGAGCCGTGTTGATGCTGAACAAACCTCATGCGCTTGGGTTCAAAACCGGCGTCATTCAACGACCTGAAAATATCCGCAAGTCGTTCAGGTTTATGTACAAGCATGAGAGAACCGCCCCACTTTATCAAATAACCCGCTGCTTGACAAATGTCATCAAGGTTACACAAAGCTTCTGCACGGGCTACTGCAATTTCTTCGCTTTTAGGGAGTTTTCCGCTACCGTTTGGATAATATGGGGGATTAGAGACAGCGAGGTCATATTTTCCTGCCTCCGAAAAACTGCGATATGCTCGAATATCATCCTCAATAATCTTTACTCTATGCGAAAGTTCGTTTAACTGAGTGTTTTCGGCAGCCAACTTTGCTGCATCAGGCTGTATTTCAATACCGTCAATAAATAAATCGGGGGATTCCCATGCCATAATAATTGAGATAACTCCAGAACCACAACCCAAATCTATGGCGCGAGTTTGTTTTCTAACCTTTGCTTTTGCAAAATGCGCCAGCATTACCGAATCGGTTCCAAGCCTGAATACTCCGGATTGCTCTTTAAAACGAGGCCCGCCGACCCAGAGATTATCAATCATAACAATGACCTTACCTTGCTTGTGCAGCGCAACGCTTACGCAGCACTGAATGAAAAAACTGCCGCCCCTTCTTTGAGACGGCAGTTTTTACTTTTTTATTATTCTGCTATTGCATCAACAGGGCATGACGAAACGCAAACGCCGCAATCTATGCAAGTGTCCGCATTAATTTCGTATACGGTTTCGCCTTGTGATATTGCGTCTACCGGGCATTCGCCCACGCAAGCTCCGCAAGATACACATTCAGCACTAATTTTATAAGCCATGATTAACCTCCAAGTATTTATATTCTAAGACAAATAGTATTCTACCATGTAATCAACAAAAATCAATAGGAAATTATTATTATTTGAGTTGCTGCATAAGCTACCGGGAGTCGAACTCCCGGCAGCTTACTGTCATCACACCGCCTCTTTTTTGCGCTTAATGGCGAAACAGTCTAAGGAAATGATTGCTACAATCATGATACCCAGCACCAACATTTGCACATTCGGATGGATTCCTATCATACTCATGGCATTTCTGAGCAGGAATATTACAAAAATGCCTATGAAGCTCTGAGGGACACCGCCCACTCCGCCTGCAAAAGACGTACCGCCTATAACAACACCGCAGTTAACCATCAAAGGAATGTCTACTCCGGCGATAGGGATACCTGTGTTGAATCTGGAAGCGGCAAGAACTCCTGCAACTGCGGCAAATGTGCCTGTGAGGACGAATGCAAGCCATTTTGTGCGCAGAACATTAATGCCTGAATGTTCTGCAACCTCATAGTCACCGCCAAGAGCATATAGATTCCTGCCGAAGCTTGTAAACCTCAGGAGCAAGAACACAAGAACACCGAAAACAATCATAAAAGCTGCAATGTTCGGAATACCAAACCAGTTATCATTAGCAATTCTTTGGAAATTTGGATCAGATGCGGACACATGTCTTGCGTTTGATAGCAGCAGCGCAATTCCCTGAACGAGCATGCCCATTCCAAGCGTGATAATGAAAGCCTCCGACTTTTGATGTACTATCAAAAATCCGTTGATAAATCCGACCACAGATCCGGATAGAATCGCAAGGATTATGGCAAGAGCCATATTCATTCCTGAATTGAGTAGCATAATGGCGATTATTCCCGCCATAACCATAACAGAACCGACAGACAAGTCGCATCCCTTGCAAATGACTGCGAGTGTCACGCCGAAAGCGATAATTGCATTAGTTGAAACTGCCTCAAGAAGATTAGAAAAGTTGCCTGCTGTATAGAAGTTTGTATCAGGAAATATCATCACAATGAAGATGATTGCAATAGCGACAACGGCTTTTTGTTTGTTTAATATGTTAAGTGCTTGAGCTCCCAGAGCTTGTACGTTTAGATTCATATTGCTTTACCCCCTTGCATGTCTGCGATGGTCAAGCCAAATTGCCAAAACAAGAATGATGCCCCTGACGACTTCCTGAACATGTGTTTGTACACCAAGAAGGTTCATGCAGTTGGACATTAAAATGACAAGAGCAACACCCATAAAGGTGCGAATGACACTGCCTTTGCCGCCGAGCAGCGACGTACCGCCTATAACAACAGCCATTATGGCATCTCGCTCGAAGAAATCTCCAATAGCTGGTACGGTTACCGATACACGGGAGAAAAGTACTATCGAACCTACCGCAACCATGAATCCGCCTAATGCATAAATGAAGATTACAATCCGCTTTGTCGGGATGCCGCCCAACTCTGCTGCTGTTAGATTGCCGCCCGTATAGGTAATAGCTCGTCCGAGAAATGTCTTAGATTGAAAAATATAGAGTACAACGAGGAAGAATATAAATAGCCAAAACGAGATGGACAATGGTCCCCACATACCTGAGCCTAGCGCACGAGTAACAGGCATTGGATGCGCAAACAAGGTGCCCCAGTTCATAGAGAAGCCCCCGGTAAGAATCAGTGCAAGAGCTCTATAAATTTGGCTCATGCCAAATGTGATAAAGAGCGCCTTTGCCTGCGTGTTAGCACCTACATTCACAAGGAGTGAACCGTTTAATGTACCTAGCATTGTGCCAAGCAGAAGTCCTATCATCATTGCGGGTATTTCGCCGATTATATCGACCAAAGATAATGTAACCATCGCAATAATTGAAATCATGCCGGGAACAGATAAGTCGATAAAGCCGCCCATAATGATAAAAGTCATACCCAAGGCAACGAAACTTAAAGCGCCAAATTGTCGCATGAGATTCGTAAAGTTTCGCTGCGATAAAAAGGCAGGCTCAACAATGGCAGTTACGATAACAAGTCCAACAATTACGAACAAAACCAGATATTCCAGCAGGAAGTCAACAAACTTCGATCTTTCTTGTGTAAGTTGTTTAGTCATGATTCTCCACCCCCTCGATTCCCACTCGCTTATCCAATCGCAGCATCCATGATGTCGTGCGCCGAATCCACTTCCGGATTAAACTCCCCACTGATACGCCCCTCACAGATAGTCAGCACGCGATTGCTCATTGCGAGCACTTCCGGCAGTTCTGAGGAAATCATAATGACCGAACTGCCATTTTCCACAAGTGTCTTAATCAATAGGTATATCTCGTATTTTGTACCTACATCAATACCGCGGGTTGGTTCGTCAAGAATCAGTATGTCGGGGTTGATTTCGAGCCAACGCCCCATAATGCATTTTTGTTGATTTCCTCCTGATAGAGTTTTTACTCTTGCATGAGGAGAAGGAGTCTTAATCGAAAGGCTCTTGATTTGCCGTTCGGCAATTTCTTTTTCTTTCGATGAATTTATAAATCCGAATTTTGAAATATTTTCTAAGCTTGACATGACAATATTGGATTGTACCGAAAATGGTAACACGAGTCCTTCCAGCTTGCGATCCTCAGGCAAAAGACCTATGCCTGCATGCTTGCCATCCCGAGGTTTTCTTATCTTAACGGGACTTCCATTCATGAGAATCTTGAGCTCTCCGGCTTTGTCAGCACCATAAATCGCACGGACAATCTCTGTACGGCCTGCACCGACAAGTCCGACGAACCCAAGTATTTCACCTTTTTTTAATTCAAATGAGATATCCTTAAGCTTGCGGGTATTGATGGTCTTAACTTCCATGACAACCTTGTTGTAGGTAACCAGCGGACGACTAGGAAACTCATTTTCAATCTCACGACCAATCATTTTAGCAATCATCTCGCCTCTAGTCAGATGATCAATTGGCTTAGTGTCAATAACTTGACCATCGCGAACAATAGTGACTATATCGCACAGTTCAAAAATCTCATCTAATTTATGACTGATATAAATGATCGTTACGCCTTTAGAGCGCAAGTCATTTATGAGCGTAAACAGTTGCGTGAGTTCATCCGCTGTCAAGCTACTACTGGGCTCGTCCATAATGATGAGTTTGGAATTAAACGAAAGGGCTTTGCTGATTTCAACCATCTGTTTTTCAGCAGCACTGAGATCGCTTACAAGTCTGTAAGTATCAATTGTACTTCCGATGCTGTCCAGCAATGTTCGCGCTTGCTTGTGCATATTACGCATCCCTTTCATTTCTGAGTAACGACCAAGAAAAATATTTTCACCAACTGTTAAAGTATTTACCAGATTAAACTCCTGATAAATAATGCTAAGACCACGTCTTATTGACTGAATCGGTGTGGTGTGTTCAATAGTCTCTCCATCGAACACGACTGTTCCGGAGTCTTTAGTATAGACACCAGAAAGTATTTTCATAAGTGTGGATTTTCCGGCACCATTTTCGCCGACTACGGCGTGTACGGTGCCTTTTCTTACCGTTATAGAGGCATCGGATAGTGCCCTAACTCCCGGAAAGGATTTGTTTACATTTTGAACTGATAAAATAACATCGTTGTTATTCATGTGCTCATCACCTTTTTCCCAGAATGGAATGCTCCGAGCCGACAATGTATGTCGGCTCGGAAGAATTGCTCTTTACCAATCAGGCTCAACAAAGCTATTGATTGTATCAATCGTTACCATATCCAGTGGAATCCAGTTATCAATCTCAACCGTTCCGCCTTCAAGCATGATTCTTGCAAGTCTGAGAGACTCATCTGCCATGTTTGTAAAGCTTTGTCCTACGCTGAGTGCTTGTGTGCCGGCACGAACTTGAGCATAGCCTGTTCTGTTGCCGTCAACTCCGATTACAAATACATCGTACATACCTGCGTTTTGGAGCGCTTCGATAACGCCGGAAGCGCCGTTATCCCAGTGTGTCCACACGATGTCGATATCATCGCCGAACCTTACAATGAAGTCTTCCATGATGCTCATTGCTTCGTGAGTATTCCATCCTGTTGGTGCAAATTGTGAGTCAAGCATGATAATGTTGTCTGCAATGCCTTCTGCAAAACCTACATGACGATCATTAGCTGCTGAGTGACCTGCTTGGCCGCCTACTTCAACAAAGTTTGCGCCATCCGGAAAATGCTCAGACACGAATCGGCCTGCTTGTATACCGCCCAGACGGTCGTCAGAGCCAACAAAAAAGTCCATGACATGTCTATGTTCGTCCGGAAGCACTGATGAGAACATGCCCACGATGACACCGGCCTCTCGTGCTTGTTGCAGCGCAGGAATGATGCCTTCGATGGAGCTTGGATTTACGAATACTGCGTCGTATCCGTTGGCAATTGCAGTCAGAACGCCATCAAATTCGACTTGAGGTTCATTTTCGCCTGCAAAAACGGTCATTTCGAAACCGTGCGCCGGAGCAAGTCTTTGAAACTCTCTCCAAGAGAATGCTTGCGACTCATTTGACATAGCTTGAGTTACGAAAGCTGCTCTGAAAGTGCCGGAATCTGTTGTTTCTGCCGGTGGTGTCTCAGGTGTAGTCGGAGTTGCTGGAGCTGCATTGTCACAAGCGGCAAGGAATCCTACAGCCAATAGCAGCACGAGCAAAATTGGGAGAATACGCTTTTTCATTGAATTTCCTCCATAAATAGTGTTTTTGTTTGAAAATATATATAAACAAGTTTTGGTCTGCAATCTGCCTTTTTGCGTCTGGTATCTAAACAGAGGTTGCAGTCCACAACATTGTTGTCTTAACTATTTGCCATATATCTTTTCGGCAAGCCGCATAGCGTTTTCGGAAGGGTTTGTGGTAATAAGATGTCGCTCTATGGGGTTAGAGATACGTTCGATGAGCCCTTTCCAAAACCGCTCTAAGAACCACTGGTTTTTAAAAAGGCTACCGATTAGCACGACCTGTAACGTTTCGTCAGGATTATATTTCATACGCCGACAAGGAGTTGTAGCGAGATCAAGCAGTGCGTTGTGTGCCATAAACACGGTTTCTTGCGCATATGGGTCGCCTGATTCGGCACATTCTAATATTATCTGCGCAGCCGATGCAATCTCCGGTACAGTCATAATTGCAAAACGGAAAGGTACTTGAGTAAAGTCGTCTATATCAAAATGACGCGCAATCTGTGCGTAAACAGGGAGATAAGAACCGCTACCATCACTAAAGAGCAACATTTTTCTCATAACTCTTTGGGCAATCCAGAAACCACTACCGCCGTCACTAAGAAGTGCGCCCAAGCCGCCCGCCCGCAAAACCGGACGATCCGGGTGAAATGCCATACTATTAGAGCCTGTTCCAGCGACTATGCATAGTCCCGGCGCATCTGCAGCGGCCAAAAAAGCAAGCTCACAATCATTAAATAACTTTATTCGACTATCGCTAAACCCAATTTCACTGACCAATTCGCGATATATACGCATGTCCTCCGGGGTGTCGCATCCGGCGATTCCGAAGACAGCCCCTTTAACATTGTCAGGGTGTATATCAGCGGCTTTGCAGGTCTCGAAGAAGCCATCTACCAAGTTTCTGCGGGCTTGCGCTATACTGGATGATCTATAGTTTGAACCTCCATATACGAAGCGACACATATCACCGCCTGACAATGCACGTACGCAAAATTCAGTTTTGGTACCACCGGCATCCACTGCCACGAGTATGTCTTGGCTCATGATGCCCTTCCTCTCGCTTGTTCGAATTGTGCTTCTATCAGCATGTCACGTACAAGGGTCAAAAGCCCTTTTTCGTAAGCGGCACTTTCGTTAGTCATTAGGTGAAAAGAGGGAATAGCCCAATTAGGGAGATTGTTTTCGCACAGCTGTTGTACGCCCTGTAATATTTCTTCTGTGATAAACTCACCGCCAAAAGCAATTGTAGGCGGATTGAGCAGACAAATTATATTAATTATGAGATCTGCGATGAGCTTGACTTTTTCTTGAAGTCCGTCAGCCTCATTTAACAAATGCTCAAGAGTTGCGCATGGATCGACTCCAGGCACCTTGTTTAGGTGAGCGATTTCTCCGGCAAATCTGGAAAAGCCTCTAACGATACGTCCGCCCATCACAATGCCGGCACCGACACCTTGCCCAATGTGTACGAGCACCATATCAGAGTCGGGTTGTCCGATACTGGAAGCAATGCTACCGAGTGCAACGGAATTCATATCATTTTCGACATATACGGGAAGCCCTAGTTTTTCTTGGAGTATATACGAAAGCGTAACACCCTCAAGGCTTGGAATCTGTGTAATGGAGTATAGTGCCCCACCGGGTCCTACAGCACCCGGCACACCAACGCTGAATACGCGAATATCATCATCTTGCTTTTTAAGCGTTTGTAACAGACTTTGTAGTTTTTCAAGATGAGAATCAGATGGAGTCAGTGCCCAACTGTTGCGTGAAATCACTTTGCCGTCAATGGTTGCCACAATATATGCAAGTTCCCGGGGAAGCACACGAATCACACCTGCTCTCAGGTGATCGGTCTGCAGGGTATAACATTGTGGTCTTCTCCCGCCTTCTGATGCGGCAAAGCTACCCGGGCGTACCACACCTTTTTGCTCAAGTTCTTGCACGATGGTATTCACAGTGGGCTGACTGAGTCCAGTATGATCTGCCAGCTGTTTCCGTGTGGCAGTTTTCATTTCGGATAGTGCATTGAGTATTAAATTGGCATTCATTTCTTTAAGAGGATGAATTTCATTTTTTCGATTAGACATAGCTCCACCTTGAATATGACTCTAAGTTTAAGATAATTTATAAATGTATCATTTATGTTTTTCGAGAGAAAATCAATATATACAAAAGAAAAAGAGGTTTTTTGTCGTAAATAAATAGTTTTATTTTAGAAAAGAAACATTCTATAATTAAATCATTTAAAAAAGATATCAAATTCTACCACACAGATGGCATAATGTCAATATATCTTATTTGTTTGTGTTATTTATTTGTCATATTTACCAAATAAACTGAAACATTGTACAAAATGTTTCAGTTTATAAAGAAGTGACATATGATGTTCAAGGGTGGGAGATTATACCTCAGGATATTCATTGCATAACAAGCGATAAGGCGCTTCGTCTTCCTCAATTTCCGGGAAGCGTCCCAGCTTTTCATAAAATCGATTGTCATTGTTATCATCATTACACATAGACACCTCTCCTAAAAGCACATCTCCGCTTCCCGGGAGTACTTTAAAGTCGTGGTAAAGATACGGTGGAATCGTGATGCTCTCACCGGGAGCAAGTGAAATCTCACTTCCGGCCGGAACAACATAACGCCGTCCATCCGAAAGCACTGAGACAGGAGTATCTGCAAATGTTTCGTCCGGGGTAGCGTTATACACTTTTATGAGCACAGTGCCACCTCCACGATTGATGATATCTTCCATCTTATACCAGTGAAAATGCATCGGTGCGTATTGTCCCTCTTGCAGCATTAATAGCTTCTCAGCATATGGTTTATTATACTCAGCATGATTTAAAATGCCATTACGTATTGTGATTAAAGTAAATCCTAGCTCGTCGAACTTTCCCTCGCCATAATCTGTCACATCCCAACCCAGCTTGGTTTTGCGAATTTCATCATATGTGTAATCCTTATTTAACCATTCTTGCGGAGTCCAGTTACAGAAAGGCGGCAGAAAAAAGCCATGCTTTTTGGCCAGCTTTTCCATTTTTTGAATAGCAACATTAATTTCTGATCGCTTCATATTTAAACCTCTTTGTTGTTTTTATACCATAGGCGCATACTCCGACTCTCGGCAGCTTATAATTCAAGTGGATTCGCCTCCCCCCAAGCTAGACTCCGGATAAAAACTCTTGCACCTGCGCTTTGGTCGGCATGACTTGTAAAGCGCCCGGCTGTCCAACGACAATGCCCGCCGCGGCATTACAAAAGCGGAGCACATCTGCACATTGAGCTGCACTTTCTAAGAAGTTAAGCCCACTTACACAGTGCGCCAAAAATGTCCCGATAAAGGCATCCCCTGCACCGGTTGTGTTCACAACCGAAACATCAAATCCGTTTACATGCACATCCAAACCATTGCCAATATATCTTGCACCGTTCTTGCCCAATGTAACCAGCAAGTGCGGTGCTTTGATTTCTCCGAGAAAGGCAAGCTCATCATCGCTTGCCTTTATGATATCTGCCTTGGGAATATAGCGTAATACGACCTCTTTCAAATCATTTATATCATGCCAAAGTGGGGGACGCAAGTTTACATCAAAGCTGATTAAACAGCCCCTTTCACGTGCGATTTCGATTGCTCTGTCATGAGCACCTCGGCAGGGGGCATCTACAAGCGAAATTGAACAGAAATGTAAAATATCACCTTGCCCAAACCACTGCGCACAAATATCTTCGGCTGATAGAAGCATGTCTGCCGCCGGAGCACGATAAAACAAGTATTCAACATCCGAATTTCCTGAGTCAGATACAAATGCAAGCCCTGTATTTGCTTCATCTGTGCGCAGCACTGCGCGACAGTCTATGCCTTCTTTTTGAATTGCTTCCGCCAGGAAGTCTCCGAATCCATCATTGCCAAGCTTTGTAATCAGCATGCTTTCTATGCCGAATTTCGAGGCGGCAGCCGCCACATTTGCCGGTGCACCTCCGGGGCTTTTTTCAAACGCTCTTGTTTGCGACAAACTGCCTTTAGAACAAGGCAGAAAATCTATCAGCGCTTCTCCGATTACGATAAGCTTCGCCATAGAATCCTCCAATTATGATTGTTGTACATAATGACTCGTAACGAATATTAAGCCGAAAGCTATCGCCCAATGTCAGTTCGGAAATAGGCATTTTTGAAAGAAACGCAGTTTACGCCACGATATGCACGCAATGCAGCCTCCTCTAGTGTACTTCCCCTTGCCGTGATGCCCAGCACACGGCCTCCGTTTGTAACCAAATCTTCACCGGAAAGTTTTGTTCCGGCGTGAAAAACAAAAATATCGTCCGGAATCTTATCTAACCCACTGATTTTAAACCCAGTTTCATATTTATCCGGATAGCCGCCGCTTGCAACCACGACGCAACAAGCATAACCATCATGCCATTTTATCTGGAGCTTATCCAGCCGCTCGTCAGTCACCGCTTCAAATATATCAAGCAAGTCCGTTTCAAGCTGCATTAAAATCGGCTGTGTCTCCGGATCGCCGAAACGCGCATTATATTCTATAACCCTAGGGCCGCTTGGGGTGAGCATGAGTCCGAAGTATATTACACCTTTAAATGGGGTGCCTTCCTTATTCATTGCGTCAATAGTCGGACGGAATATTTCTTTCATACAAATATCTGCAATTTCGGGGGTATAAAGGGGAGAGGGGCAAAATGCGCCCATTCCTCCTGTGTTTGGGCCAAGATCGCCTGTAAAAGCTCTTTTATGATCCTGAGATGAGTGCATAGGCACTACAGTTTTACCATCGGTGAATGCTAGAATTGTGACTTCCGGGCCGGTCATATATTCTTCTATGATTACTTTGTTTCCGCTGTCGCCAAATTTTCTGTCGCACATCATTAAATCAACCGCATTCAGAGCCGTTTGCTCATCCATTGCAACCACAACGCCTTTTCCCAGTGCCAGGCCATCGGCCTTGACCACTATGGGTGCGCCTTGCTTTTTGATATATGCTTTGGCAGCATCAGGACTTGTGAATGCTTCATAAGCCGCTGTGGGTATATTATATTTTTTCATTATGCCTTTGGCAAAAGCCTTGCTGCTTTCAAGCTTTGCGGCATTTTTTGAAGGCCCAAAAGCCCGGACACCCACAGCTTCAAGCGCATCAACCATTCCAAGGGCAAGTGGGTCATCGGGCGCGACCATAACAAAATCTGCATTTGTTTTTGCAAATTTAACCATTGCGTCTATATCGGTTGCACTAATATTTACACATTCCGCAATTTTTGCTATGCCACCGTTTCCCGGTGCGCAGTATAGTTTCGAAATGCGGGGCGACTTGCTCAGCGCCAGGCATATTGCGTGCTCACGTCCTCCGCTTCCAACTACAAGAACTTTCAAATCATTAGTCCTCCTGTTACTAGTGATGGAACAGGCGGGTTGCTGTAAATGCCATCACCATATTGTATTTATTGCATGTTTCAATTACATGATTATCTCTTATTGAGCCACCGGGTTGGGCTATATATTGAACTCCGGAGCGTTTTGCACGTTCAATGTTATCACCAAATGGGAAAAATGCATCACTTCCAAGTGAGACACCAGCCGCCTCATTTATCCACCTTTGTCTTTCTGCTCTTGTGAAAACCGCAGGTTGGCTTTTAAAAATTTTCTGCCAGGCACCATCTTGAAGCACATCATCATAATCGTCTGAAATATACAAATCTATTGCATTGTCACGGGCAGGGCGGCCGATGTCACTTAAAAAAGGCAGTTCCAGTACTTTTTGCGCCCTGCGAAGCTGCCAATTGTCGGCCTTGCTTCCCGCCAAGCGCGTGCAATGTATTCTACTTTGTTGCCCCGCACCAATGCCTATAGCCTGACCGCCAGTTACATATGCGACAGAATTTGACTGAGTGTATTTCAAGGCGATAAGTGCTATGATTAGGTCACGTTTTGCATTTTCTGGCAACGATTTATTATGAGTGACTATATTACTGAGCATGTTTTCGTCAATCTTTAGTTCGTTACGGCCTTGCTCGAAGGAGATTCCATAAACATCCTTGCATTCCAAATTTTCCGGGACATAGTCTGAATCTATTTGAACAATATTATAACCGCCTTTGCGTTTCTGTTTGAGGATAGCAAGCGCTTTGTTTGTGTATCCCGGTGCGATTACACCGTCGGAAACTTCCGGAAGGAGCGCAAGGGCTGTTTCTTCATCGCAGACATCAGACAAAGCAGCCCAATCACCATATGAGCAAACCCTATCTGCACCCCTCGCCTTTATATATGCACAGCAAAGCGGGGAGTGTGACATGTTCTCTGCAAAGAACATTTTTGCTTCAATTTCATCCAGCGGCAATCCGACGGCAACTCCGGCAGGAGACACATGCTTAAATGATGCCGCAGAGGGCAGACCGGTAGCGCTGTGCAATTCACGAACTAATTGATAGCTGTTGAGCGCATCAAGAAAATTAATGAATCCGGGCTTGCCGTTTAAAACAGTAACTGGGAGCGCTCCGGATTTCATAAATATGCGTGACGGCTTTTGATTGGGATTGCATCCGTATTTGAGTTCTAGTTCTTTCATCGTGAAATACCTTTCCAAAAACAATGGCAAAAATCGAGTATAGCGTAAGCATGTTATTTGCGGCAGGCAACTAAGAGTTTTTGTTAATGATCAAATCCTGTTTTTCACCGGTCTTGGCATTCATGTTACATACGTACAGTGATACTTTGTTTTCTGCGTTTAAAGCATCCCACATCGAATATGCAAAGCGTTCAAGCCCACCGGAGATTGTAACATCAACGGAAATAGGTTCGCCATCGAATGACGGAAGTGGCTCGCCATCAGTCTGATAAGTAGAAATAAAATGCCCTAGCTCCGGCATCGCCGATGAATATTCATAGAAGTAGCGATTGCAGCAATTGGGATTCCCATTTGAGGTTTTTAAAATTGACAACGCATAGCTTCCGTCAGGTTTAATAAGTCCTGAAATGCGTGGGGTATAATTGGGTGCATCCGGCTCAAATTTGCGAGAAAGCAATGCATTGCGGAAGTCTTGCCCTTGCTTCAAAAACTCAAAAATCGTATCGGTTTGGTCGCCGTTGGTCACTATTGTTAACCCATTAAAGACTCTGACAGGGCTATATATAACAAGACTAGGGTCTGTCATCTTATCAGGCTCAAATGCTTTTGTTCGGATGCCATCCTCAGTTTTTTCAAATATGCGATTGCGGCTGTTTTCACTGCGACCCATGATAAAATAAGCCATCACAATGCTTTGCTCTTCGCTGCATCCAATCAAGATGCCGCGTCCGGGGTAGGGATTTTTCTGTAAAAGCTCATAAATATTACATTTATTCATCTTGCACACCCTTTATCCGAACCACGCGCTCTTCAACTTCAAGCCGATGCTCACAAAAAAGTGAAATAGCTTCAGGCAAAATTTTCCACTCAGCTTCTTCCATGACCCGCCTTTGCAAAGTCAAAGGTGTATCATCTTCGAATATTTCAACAGCTTTTTGCAATATGATTGGCCCATCGTCAGCCTCCTCAGTTGCAAAATGGGCAGTGGCACCTGTTACTTTCACGCCATAACTCAACACAGCCTCATGCACCTTCAACCCATAAAATCCAGGCCCACAAAAAGACGGAATCAAAGAGGGGTGAATGTTTATGATCTTGTTTTTAAAAGCATTTATAAACTGCGGGCCAAGAATAAAATTAAAGCCCGCATAGACCACAAGCTCGATCTCCAAATCCAAGAGTTTTTCCAAAAGCGCCTTTGTGAAGCTGAGCCTATTGGGAAAAACCGACCTATCCACAACATATGACGGTATGCTCGCATATTTAGCCCGTTCCAAAGCATATGCTTCTGGGTTTGAGGATACAACTGCAACAAGGTCACAGTTTTTTATCTCTCCAAAAATACGCGCATCAATAATTGCTTGCAAATTTGTGCCGCCGCCTGAAACTAAAACTGCTGTCTTTACCATAATAGATCGACCCCTTTTTCACCGCTAAGACAATGACCAATGATATGCGGAGTTTCACCCAGTTTTCGCAAAGAATCCATCACTGAATCTGATTTGCTTTCGCTTACGGCAAGAACGATTCCGATACCCATGTTAAACGTGTTATACATGTCTTTTGCCGGAATATTTCCTTTTTGTGCAAGCATTTTGAAAATCGGCTTTTCAGGTATTTTTGAGACTTCGATGCGGGCACGAATCCCCTCTGGGAGCATACGGGGAATGTTTTCGTTGTAACCGCCGCCGGTGATATTACTAATACCCTTGATATCCTTGCCAAATTGTTTGATGATGTTGAGCAAGGGTTTTACATATATTCTGGTAGGGCGAAGCAGCTCTTCGCCCAAAGTACAGCCAAACTCAGGTATATGGGCATCAAGCTTATTGAGCTGCTCTGCAAACACTTTGCGGACGAGTGAGAACCCATTTGAATGTAATCCAGAGGATTCGATGCCTATGATAACATCACCTGAACTTATGGTTTTGCCATCGATTATATCATCATAGTCTACAAATCCGACAGAAAATCCGGCAATATCATATTCATCCTCCGGCATCATACCCGGATGCTCTGCGGTCTCTCCTCCAATCAGGGCGCATCCGGCCTGTCGGCATCCTTCTGCCACACCTGATACGATAGCGGCAGTGCGTTCAGGTTTGTTTTTTCCGGTTGCGATGTAATCCAGAAAAAATAACGGTTCAGCCCCGGAACATATGATGTCATTAACACACATTGCAACGCAATCTATTCCTATTGTGTCATGCTTATTCATCAAAAAAGAGAGTTTAAGTTTTGTGCCAACCCCGTCAGTTCCTGAAACGGCGACGGGCCGCTTCATATTTGACAAATTTGGTTCAAACATTCCGCCAAATCCACCGAATGCTCCAAGAACGCCCGGTCGAAATGTGCTTTTTATATGCGGTTTTATCAGTTCGACTGATTCATAACCGGCAGTAACGTCAACACCGGCTTTTGCATAGCTGTCTGATTTTGAGTCTTGCATTTAAGTTCCTCACTTTAGCTGACGGGAGTCGAACCCCCATCGGTTTTGCTGGGCGGACTTCCGCCCCTACACTCCAATGATTTTGACAATTTCCTTTGCTTTTTCCGCACGTGCAATTGCCCCGTTGACCGTATCGTCCACAACAGTAAAATGACCCATTTTGCGCCATTTTTTTGATTCGGATTTACCGTAAAAATGAACATGGACATTAGGGTCTTTGTATGTATCTTCCAGACCAACAAGCCGAGCCACGCCGTCACTTTCTCCGAGCAGATTGACCATGACTGTTGGCTTAATCAGCGCTACATTACCAAAAGGAAGGCCGGTTATGGCGCGAATGTGATTTTCAAATTGGTTTGCAAAGCAGCCCTCTATCGTATAGTGGCCTGAATTATGTGGTCGAGGGGCGACTTCATTTACAAGCACATCGCCACTGTGTGTGACAAACATTTCAACGCAAAATGTACCAACGCCCTCAAATACCTCCATGACCTTATCAGCGATTTCCGTCGCCTTATTGACTGCCTCTTGCGAAACCCGTGCAGGTACAATCGTTGTATCTAAAATGCTATTGTTATGGGTGTTTTCTGCTGGAGGATAGATGACCCTGCTTCCGTCAATGCCTCTGCAAGCAATGATAGATATCTCCCTGTCAAAATTGATAAACTCTTCGGCCATAATCTCACTTTTGTCTCCACCAAGGAGCATATATGCACCCTCGGCATCTGCCTCAGTCATAACCAGCGCGTTGCCCTTACCGTCATAACCGCCCAAAGTGGCTTTGAGCATCATTGGATAGCCAAATTTGTCATCAGCGCCAAGCCTCTTAATCGCTTCTGGGCTGTCTATTTTGGCAAATCTCGGAATAGGAATGCCATGCTCACCCAATTTTTTGTTTTGTGAGTATTTGTTTTGTATCACCTTGAGACTTGCAACTGACGGATATATCAGATGTCCGTTATTTGCAAGATCTTCGAGCACTTTTGCATGTATGTGTTCGAATTCATATGTAATCACATCTACTTTTTTTGCAAGCTTAACATATGCGTGCGCATCGTCAAATTCAGCGACAATGTGCTCATCACTTATGCTGTGTGAAGGGCAGTCTTTTGTAGGATCAAGCGTCACAACATAAAAGCCCAGCCTCTTTGCTTCAAGAATCATCATTTTTCCCAGTTGTCCGCCGCCAATAATTCCAATCTTCTTTTTTACTGCATCCACTAATTTGTCCTCATTTCATTTAAATAGTTCTCATATCCTATCTCTTGCAGACGATTGATTTTTTCCTGTACAAAGTCTACAAGTCCTGCTTTATATGCTGCGAGTTTCTTTTCAAGTTTTGGGTTGCTGATAGAGAGGATTGATGCTGCAAGTATTCCAGCATTTTTAGCCCCGTTTATAGCCACTGTTGCAACAGGAATGCCGGGCGGCATCTGTACAATTGAATAAAGAGAATCTGTGCCGCCCAGGGCTTTTGTTTGGATAGGCACGCCTATGACAGGTAATGTTGTTATCGATGCTGTCATTCCAGGCAGATGTGCCGAGCCTCCGGCACCGGCAATAATTATTTGTATTCCCCGTTGTGCGGCGGTTTCGGCATATTCGTAGAGTCTTGCAGGCGTCCTATGTGCAGAGACAATGGTTATTTCATAGGGTATCTCGAATTCGTTTAATATATCTGCGGCCTGAGCCATCACGTGCAAATCTGAGTCACTACCCATTATTATGCCGACTTTCATCATGTATCCCCCTTCAGATTTGTAACTGTTTAGCGACAGCATTTTAACACATTTTACCGCTATAAACAACTAGTACATCATACGAGCTTGTAAAAATAAATAAAACGATATATAATCAATATCTATAATAAAATAGGTGGATGGTTTTTTATGCTCAGTAAACATTATTGCGAAGTAGTTGAAAACATTCAGCTCAGCAAAGATATTTTTAAGGTGACGGTTGTTTGTAAAAGCCTTGCAAATGACGCAGCACCCGGTCAGTTTCTTCACATAAAATGTGGTGATGAACGGCTCTTGCGCAGACCTATAAGCATTTGTGCAGTGGTAGGAAATGCTGTGGAGCTTGTCTTTGAGCTAAAAGGTGAGGGAACACAATGGCTTTCAAAAATAGCTCCGGGTAATAAGCTTGATATCCTGGGGCCGCTTGGCAGTGGATTTAATATTCCAAAAGGCAAAACAATTGTACTTGGCGGTGGAATCGGCGTTCCGCCAATGCTATTTGTCGCAGAATCAGCAACCAGTAAAGTCACGGCTATTCTAGGGTTTCGTTCGATGGATAGAGTTATTTTAAAGGAAGCGTTTGAACTTGCATGTGCGCAAGTCTATATCACTACTGATGATGGCAGCTTTGGTATCCATGGCTCTGTTATCAAACCGCTTTTGGCGTTGTTGGAAACAGGGGAGTATGAGGCAGTGCTTGCTTGTGGGCCGCATGTTATGCTGACCGAAGTTGCAAGGGTTTGCAAATTACATGCTGTGCCTTTGCAAGTCTCGCTTGAAGAGCGCATGGGTTGTGGTGTAGGCGCTTGCCTTGTTTGTGCTTGCGCAACGATTAAAGACGGCAACCCGGATATGAGCCGTGTCTGCTTTGACGGCCCAGTATTTTGCGCAAATGATATCGTATGGTGAGGGATTAAGAGTGGTTGATTTAAGTGTAAACTTTGCAGGCGTTAAATTTAAAAACCCGATTGTAACGGCTTCGGGTACATATGGGTTTGGCCGTGAGTATGGTAAGTTTTTTGATTTGTCCGAGTTGGGCGGCATATGTGTTAAGGGTCTGACACTTTCTCCTAGGCTTGGGAACAAACCTCCGAGGATTGCAGAGACCCCAATGGGCATGTTAAATAGTGTCGGTCTCCAAAACCCTGGAGTGGACTTATTTATCAGTGATGAGCTTCCTTTTTTGCGAAACTTTGACACCGTAGTAATAGCCAATATTTCAGGCAATACAGTTGAAGAGTATGCGCAAATGGCGCAGAAGCTTTCTGATGCAAATGTGGATATGATAGAAGTAAATGTTTCCTGCCCGAATGTAAAAGCAGGTGGGATGCAATTTGGAACAACAACCGAAGGTGTGGCCTCAGTGACAAAAGCGGTAAAAGATCGATCGCGTGTTCCAACCATGGTAAAGCTCTCGCCGAATGTAACTGACATCGCAGAAATAGCAAAGGCCGCCGAGGATTCAGGGGCAGATGCAATTTCACTTATAAACACATTGCTTGCGATGCGAATAGATACAAAATCGAAAAAACCGATGCTTTTTAATAATGTGGGTGGGCTTTCTGGCCCTGCGATTTTCCCGGTTGCTGTCAGAATGATTTGGCAGGCAGCATCTGCCGTTTCGATACCTGTACTTGGAATGGGCGGCGTAAAGAGCGGAGATAATGCAATTGAAATGATGCTTGCAGGCGCAAGCCTTGTCGGTGTCGGAACAGTGTGTTTTGATGACCCATTTGCACCTATTTCAATCATTAAGCAGATAGGACAATACATGTCAGGAAACGACTTGAATCACATAGATGAGCTTGTAGGGAAGGTAGTGTTAAATTGACAAGGATATTTTTGATAAGACATGCTGAAGCGGAAGGCAATATGTACCGGCGTGCACACGGTCATCATAATGGGCTAATCACAACCAAAGGATATGTTCAAATAGGCAAGTTGGAAGAGCGGCTTAAAGACGAGCACATAGATGCAGTTTATTCCAGTGACTTAGGCAGAACTCAGGTGACTTCAACGGCTGTTACAAGAACAAGAGGGCTTCCAATCACAACTGACAGCGCATTGCGTGAAGTTCATATGGGTGTGTGGGAAGATATGCCTTGGGGTGAAATTGAAGTTTCGTATCCTGAGATGTCAAAACAGTTCGGACAGGATCCAGCAAAGTGGAAAGTCAATGGAAGCGAATCTTATGAAGATGTTGTTTCCAGGATGACAAGCTTCATTACCAAAACAGCAAAATGCCATGATGGCGAGACGATTGCAATTTTTTCTCATGGCTTTGCCATCAGAGCATTCTTTTGCAATCTGATGGGTTTTGCTTCTCATGAGTCGCACAATGTAAACTACTGCGACAATACTGCCGTAGCACTGCTGATTTATGACAATGACAAGTTGTCAATCCAATACCAAAGTGATAATTCACATCTTCATACGGACGAAAGCACATTGGGTAATCAAGCCTGGTGGAATGGCAGGAAAGTGTGGACAACCGAGAACATGCATTACATGCCTACGGATGAGGTCAGAGATGCAAAGCTTCTAAAATCGTACCAAAATGAGTTTGGAACACGACCTTTAGCAGACACAGTTTTTACGGCCTATCTGTCAAGCGAACCCGCAGGACTCGTTGGATTTGACAGTGAAAATGAAGACTATGGCGAGCTGAAATATATTCACCTACACCCGGACTTTCGAAATAATAATTTCGGAGTCCAACTAATCGGTCAGGCAATTTCGGCATTGAGAAAGCGTAAAAGGAAAGTTTTGCGTTTTAATGTGCAAAAAGATAGCCCTGTTATGAGATTATGTCTGAAACATGACTTCATTCCAATATCTGAAAATGGAAACATCTGCTTACTTGAGAAAAACATTTGCAACTGGAGTACAATGTGAACAGAAATGAGTTTTTGCCGATTTCGCGTGAGCAAATGCTTGAGCGAAATTGGTATTATTATGATTTTCTTCTGATAACCGGTGATGCCTATGTGGATCACCCCAGTTTTGGGGCAGCGATTATAAGCAGGGTGCTTGAAGCTGAGGGATTTAGAGTTGCGATCTTGGCACAGCCTAAATACCACGACACTTCGGAAATCATCTCCATGGGAAAACCCAGATATGCCGCGCTGATAACTGCCGGAAATCTTGATTCTATGGTAGCTCACTACACCGCAGCAAAAAAGCCTCGGAGTGAGGATGCTTATTCTCCGGGTAAAAAAACAAAGAAAAGGCCGGATCGAGCAACAATAGTTTATGCGCAGTTGGTTCAAGAGGCCTTTCCGGGATTGCCTATCATCATAGGTGGGATTGAGGCTTCATTGAGGCGTTTTGCCCACTATGACTATTGGGATAATAAAGTGCGCCGCTCAATTCTCTTTGACAGCGGCGCAGATTTGCTCATCTATGGAATGGGTGAAACTGCAATCACAGAGATAGCCAAAAGGCTTTCAAAAAAAGAAGATATTAGAAAGATTACCAATGTCAGAGGCACAGGGTATGTTGCAGATTATGCAGAAGAATGTGCTTTCCCATATGTTAAATGTTCATCATTCGAGCAGGTTTCTACTGATCATAGAGCCTATGCAGAGTCATCAATGCTCCAGTTTGACGAACATGATCCGGTGCGCGGCAGGGCAGTGGTGCAGGAGTGCGACAAACAGTTGCTTGTAATCAATCCACCGACAAAAACCCTAACAACAGCCATGCTTGACCGGATATATGATCTACCTTATACCCGAGAGGTTCATCCAACATACAAAAAAGCCGGGGGCGTTTCTGCAATTGAAGAAGTGCGTTTTTCAGTCATACATAATAGGGGATGCTTTGGGTCATGCAATTTTTGCGCCCTTGCGTTTCATCAAGGGCGAATGGTTGCATCCCGCAGTCATGAATCTGTAATCAAGGAGGTCGAGGGATTTATCTCGCATCCTGAGTTTAAGGGATATGTCCACGATGTAGGTGGTCCGACGGCAAATTTTCGTAGGCCATCATGCAAGTTGCAGCGAAAACAGGGCATGTGTACAGACAAAAGTTGCCTTGCACCTGAGCCATGCAAACATGTGGATGCCGATCACTCTGATTATTTAGGGCTATTGCGGAAGCTCAGGAGCATACCGGGTGTAAAGAGGGTTTTTGTTCGGTCGGGCATACGCTTTGACTACCTTATGCTTGATAAAAACGGTGAATTTTTTGCGGAACTTATTAAGTTTCATATATCGGGGCAACTCAAGGTCGCACCTGAGCATAATGTAAATAGAGTGCTCGGATATATGGGAAAACCGAGAAATTCAACTTTTGAGCGGTTTTCAGAAAAATACAAGAGGCTCAATGAGCGATATGGTATGAAACAATTTCTCGTTCCGTATTTGATATCCTCACATCCGGGCAGTACGATGCATGATGCAATTGCACTTGCGGAGTATTTAAACAAAACCGGCCGTCAACCGGAGCAAGTACAGGATTTTTATCCCACCCCCGGCACGCTTTCAACTTGCATGTACCACACCGGCCTCGATCCCAGAAACTTTGAGCCTGTCTATGTCCCGCGCTCTGCTATAGAAAAAGCAAAGCAAAGAGCATTGCTTCAATGGAAGAGACCTGAAAACAGTAGCCTTGTGCAAACGGCTCTGCGTGAAGTGGGCAGGGCAGACCTGATAGGATTTGGGAAGCAATGTCTGATCAGGCCAACTCGGCGGAAACCCACACGCTAACCGATGAGTACTAGTCTTCGTGCTGGTGGAGATTTTCCAAAGCTCCATGCCTGCCATCAAATCTTGCAATCGTTATCTGCACCTCCACACGCCTGTTGAGCCGCCTGCCTTCTGCGGTGTCATTAGAGGCGATGGGGTGATATTCTCCCAAACCGCGCGATGCAAAAAAAGAAGGGTCAATACCACTTTCAAATAATAGAATTCTCATGAAATTGAGAGAACGCGCTGCGCTTACATCCCAATTAGAAGGATATTGCGGTGTGTTGATTGGCACATTATCCGTATGCCCCGTTACAACGATATCAAATGGATTATCCGGATTATGTGTTCCTGCAAGAACCCGCGCTATGGCTTCAGCGATGTATCGCATTTCCGGCAGAACTTCTGCATTTCCGGTTTCAAACAAGATATCATTTGCAAGCGTCACCAAAAGGTACTCACCATCAAAGATAAGATTTATTTGCTCAGTGAGGCCCGATTCTTCGATGTAACTTATCATGCGTTCGAACAAGTTATTCATTTCCGGATTTCTGACAAATTCAGGATCATCAACGTATCGCTCATCCCGCATAGTATCCCACTCGCCCCCGACAGGAATGTATATCTGTCCGGGATCATCACCGGGATTAAACATTTCAACAATTTGATGAAATTGCGTAGCACTCAAGCCATCTCTTGACATTCCAGCAAAAAAGAGCATGGCTTTTTGATTGTCTACATTAGAAATAGCAAACATGAGTACGAAAAAAGTCATGAGCAAAGTGACCATGTCCGCATAAGTTGTCATCCAACCATCGGTTCTTTCTTCCTGCTCATCTTCGCCGACACGGCCTGAGCCTCTTTCATCCTGGCGGTTATCTCCTCCGGGCATGGCTACTTCCTCCCATCCCGGAAGAGCTTACCGTCTCCCGTACTCAACTGCTCTACCAGATAATCTTTGATGATTCTGGGGTTGTCGCCGTTTAGTATTGATAACAGGCCATTGCAGACCATCGTTTTACAAAATACTTCCTTTTTATGGAGTAGTTTTAGCCTTCCGGCGATTGGTATAAAAACGATATTTGCAAGCATTGAGCCATATAGTGTTGTAATCAGTGCTGCGGACATATTCCCACCCAGAGCATTTATTGCATTCGGGTCTTCAAAGTCAAGCCCCATCAGCATATTAACAAGTGATATTACAGTCGCACACATGCCAAATGCAGGTGCAAATGCAGCAGCCTTGTCATAAATGGCAACAGCTTCATTATGACGCTCTTTGATACCATTGATGCAATCTTCCAGGGCAAATTTAACCGAAAATTTATCAAGGCCGTCAACCATCATACGCAGCGCATACTGCATAAGCTGGTCATCGACCTGTTCTTTTTCGAAAGCTAAAAGCCCCTCTTTACGAGCCTTTTCAGCCAACACAACTATTTTATCTATGTATTCACCTGGTCTGTATTCCTGAACAAGCAGAGCCTTGAAATGCCCCGGAACCTTTGCCACCACTGAAATCGGAAATGTAGCGACAACTGCAAATATTGTAGGCACAACAACAAGCATGACGCTTGGAATGTTGACAAAATCCATAATTTCGCCGCCAAGTATTATGATACCTGCAACGATAGCGACCAAGCACACGATCATCCCGATTATGGATGTTAAGCCTTTCATAGAGTCCTTCTTTCCCGGAAATAACACAAGCTGTTCTTTTATAAATTATCGAAATAAATTATAAAAACTTGAGGTTATTTTCGGGATTATTTCGGAACTATGGTTCTTCAGGCTCCGTTCTGCTTAAAATCGGATATGAACTTACTTCAATCTGTACCAGGGTTCGTCTCATAAGCACCTGATCTCTCTGGATTTCCAAATCATCGAGGTCTTCCTGAGAGCGGCGCTCCATACGGGCGCGTTCAGATTGAACAAATGCTATGTCAATATCCTCCGGCCACTGCGCATCATTTGCCAAAATGGTTACAACATTGTCCACGACCTGAGCAATGCCCCCGAATACAGCCATCCTTTTTTCAAGCTCACCCGTTATTATCCGAAGTACGCCAAAGTCCAGAATTGCTGAAATAGGCTGGTGATTGGGCAAAATACCCATGTCGCCGGTGATACAGCGCATGATAACCATGTCTGTATCATCATCAAATTTTACACTTTCCGGCGTTGCTATACGCAGACGCAGTTTTTTCACTGCCATTATTTGAGTTCATTCCTTTCAAGGTGCTACGCAACCTAACTATCGTGCGCTCATAACGACGAGACGATGCGCTAAGCTGCTTGGCATTAGGGGAGGGAAGTTCTACTCCTTGTAACTCTCTACCACTTCATCAATCGTGCCTTTATTCAGGAAGTAACCTTCGGGGATATCATCATATTCACCATCTATAATCCCTGCGAAACCTCTGATTGTTTCAGCCACAGGGACATATTTACCAGGTATCGAAGTAAACTTCTCAGCTACAAAGAAAGGTTGAGAAAGGAAACGCTGAACTTTTCTGGCGCGGTCAACGATTAGACGGTCATTTTCAGAGAGTTCATCCATACCCAAAATGGCGATAATATCCTGCAAATCTTTATATCTTTGCAGAATGCTCTGAACCGAACGCGCAGTGTTGTAGTGCGCTTTACCCAGAGTGTTTCGGTCAAGGATACGTGATGTAGATTCAAGAGGGTCAATCGCGGGGTAGATGCCCTGCTCAACGATAGCACGCGACAAAACTGTGGTTGCGTCCAAATGTGTGAATGTTGTGGCCGCAGCAGGATCAGTGAAGTCGTCGGCGGGAACATAAATGGCCTGAACAGATGTTATTGATCCGGTTTTGGTTGAAGTTATGCGTTCTTGCAAGCTGCCAACCTCGGTAGCCAATGTTGGCTGATAACCAACGGCACTGGGTACACGTCCCAAAAGTGCAGAAACCTCAGAACCAGCCTGAACATATCTGAAAATATTATCAACAAAAAGCAACACGTCCTGCAACGATACATCACGGAAATATTCCGCAATTGTAAGTCCGGAAAACGCCACGCGCATACGAGCGCCAGGAGGTTCGTTCATTTGGCCGAAAACAAGCGCAGCTTTGTTTATAACACCGGAGCGTATCATGTCATTATAAAGATCGATACCCTCACGAGTACGTTCACCAACACCTGCGAAAACAGAGTAGCCGCCATGCTCGGTTGCGATATTACGGATAAGTTCCATAATTATAACCGTTTTGCCGACACCCGCACCACCAAACAAGCCGATTTTTCCACCCTTGGAGTAGGGACAGAGCAAATCAATTGCCTTTATCCCGGTTTCAAACATTTCCGTGGTTGCAGTCTGCTCTGCAAAACCCGGTGCTGTCCGGTGGATAGGCCAGCGCTCTTTGGTTTCGGGATTCGGTTTGTTGTCGATGGCGTTGCCCAAAACATTGAGCATACGACCCAACGTCTCATCGCCGACAGGCACAGAAATAGCAGCTCCGGTATCCACAGCTTTCATACCCCTGACCAAACCATCGGTCGAATCCATCGAAATACAGCGTACAACATTGTCGCCTAAGTGTTGTGCAACTTCAAAAACAACAACCTTATCATCAAGCTGTACTTCAATGGCGTTGTAAAGCGCAGGTAGTTCCGTGTCAAAACGCACGTCAACGACCGCACCGATTATTTGCAAAATCTTTCCAATGTTCTTTTCAGCCAAACTAAATCTCTCCTTTTTACTGCAAGGCATTTGCGCCGGTGACTATCTCCGTAATCTCCTGAGTGATGATGCCTTGCCGCTTGCGGTTATACTCAAGCGTAAGATCGTCTATGATGTCTGTCGCATTACGTGTGGCAGAGTCCATACTTGTCATTCGGCTTGCCAGCTCGCAAACTGCCGACTCCATCATAGCGCCGTATATCGATATATTCAGATACATGGGAACTGCATGTTCCATAAATGACTTTGCATCGGGATCATAGGTCATCTGAACCGGATTAGACGCCGGAACTGATGTCTCGGTCCTGATAGGCAAAAGTTTCACGATATATGGAACATGTGCAAGGATTGTTTGAAAGTGCGTATAAACTATGTAAACCTCATCGGCTTCACCGGAAGTATACATTTGAGCGATTTTGTTACCGAGTACTTCAGCATCGGCAAATGATGTTGCTTCAGAAGGGCCTGGATTTCTGAAAACGATGTTCTTGCCTCTGCGCTTAAAATACTCCCAGCCTTTTGTGCCAATAGCAAGAATTTTTTCCTGCTTATCGGTCTTGCTATGGTTTGCATCAATAAACGCCAATGCTTCTTTGGAGATATTTGTGTTATAACCTCCACAGAGGCCTCGGTCGCTGGATAACACGATATATGCAATGTTTTTGACTTCACGCTCTTGTGCAAAAGCAAGTTCTGTGTCGGAATCAAGACCTTTTTTTATAGTGTCCATAACCACATTCAGGTTGTCAAATAGTGGCCTGATGTGATCTAGCCTTGTTTTAGCTTTTTGCAGCTTAGAAGCAGAGACCAAGTTCATGGCTTTCATGATTTTTTTAGTGTTGTTGACACTCGTTATTCTTTTTTTTATGGCTTTCATCGAAGACATTGAGCCGCCCCCAATTTATGAGTAAGAATGATTAACTTGAGCCTGTTAAGGTGAAACGGACTTGAAGTTAAATGGTCTTTTGGAATTCCTCTGCGGCAATCTTTATCTTTTCATCCAGCGCGTCTGAGAGTTCCTTTTTGTCTCTGAGTTCTGTCACGACATCGTAATATCTGTCAGACATAAAGTTTAAAAAGTCACTTGCAGTTTTTTGGACGTTTTCAACATTGACGCTAGAAAAATATTTTCTTGTCAGCATATATAAGAGCAAAACCTGATGTTCGACTGGCAATGGCTCATATTGAGGCTGTTTAAGGATTTCAACGATACGCTCGCCATGCCTGAGTCTCTCCAAAGTGTCTTTGCTGAGATCAGAGCCAAACTGTGCAAAAGAAGCAAGTTCACGATATTGAGCAAGCTCAATACGCAACGGCCCGGAAATCTTCTTCATTGCCGAAATTTGAGCAGCACCGCCGACGCGAGAAACGGAAAAGCCCGGATTTATTGCAGGGCGAACACCGTTGTTAAAGAGTTCTGTTTCAAGATATATCTGACCATCAGTAATTGAAATAACATTTGTCGGTATATAAGCAGAAATATCACCTGCTTGGGTCTCAATAATCGGAAGCGCTGTCAGTGAGCCGCCGCCTCGCTCTTCGCTAAGCTTGGCTGCGCGTTCCAACAATCTTGAATGGAGGTAGAAAACATCACCGGGATAGGCTTCGCGCCCCGGAGGTCTTCTCAAAAGCAAACTCAGTGCACGGTAGGCAACAGCATGTTTGGATAAATCGTCATAGATGAGCAGAACATCTTTGCCCTCTTCCATCCATTCCTCGCCCATTGCACAACCGGCATATGGCGCAATATATTGCATTGGAGAGGAATCACTTGCAGCAGCAACGACAATCGTTGTATACTCCATCGCCCCGGCTTCTTCGAGCGTTCTGGAAATACGAGCAACTGTAGAATTTTTCTGACCAATAGCAACGTATACGCAAAGCACACCTGCGCCTTTTTGATTTATAATGGTATCGATACAAATCGCTGTCTTTCCGGTTTGACGGTCTCCGATGATAAGCTCACGTTGGCCGCGCCCGACCGGAATCATTGCATCTATGGATTTGATGCCCGTTTGCAGAGGTTGATTTACCTCTCCGCGTTCAATAACACCAGGAGCAATACGCTCAATCTGGCGTGTTTTTGTATATCCTATAGGCCCTTTGCCGTCAACAGGCTCACCGAGGGAGTTGACAACTCTGCCCAGCATTTCGTCTCCGACGGGAACTTCCGCAATCTTTTTTGTTCTTTTGACGATGTCACCCTCTTTAACGAGTGAGTCAGAGCCAAGAAGAACAACACCAATGCTGTCCTCGTCAAGATTGAAAGCGATGCCAAATACACCACTGGAAAACTCCAGAAGCTCACCGCTCATTGCATTATCCAAGCCATAAACTCTGGCGATACCGTCTCCAACCTGTATAACGCTGCCTGCCTCGGCAACATCCAGGGTGGATGAGTAGGCCTGAATCTGCTGTTTAATAACCGAACTTATTTCGTCGGGTTTGAGAGTCACGCACTGCACCCCTCTTTCATGTATACTGTCAAATCACGCAGCTTTTTCTTGATTGTCCAATCTATGTAGTAGCCATCCACAAATATATATGGACCGCCAATCAATGAAGAGTCAACTTTAAGCTCAAGTTCCACACTTTTGTGCAGCTGCTCAGAAAGCACCCTCTTCAAGGTTTCGGCTTGTTGTTCATCAAAAGCAACTGCTGATGAAACTTCAGCCGTGATTATCCCTTTATGCCGCCGGATAAGCTCAATAAGGCAATCCAGTGCCGGAAGCAGAAATGCTTCGCGGTTTTTATCGGCAGTCAAGAACATTAGGCCAAGCAAATCCTCATGGACATGCCCGGAAAAAGCTTTTTTAAAAAGCTCATGTTTTTGTGCGGCAGTAATATGCGGATGAACGAGTATGCGCTGGCATTGCTCATCTTGCAAAGCATTGCGCAGATACACAGCCTGCTCAAAAAATTCATCAAGCTTATTGTGCCCCTTGGCCAAATCGAACAAGGCAGAAGCGTAGAGAACACTTAGTCTCTCCATCTCATACCCTCCAGATTGGAAACAGCATCGTCAAAAAGATTGTCTTGAGTTTCCTTATCTATCGAAACCGAAACAAACTTCTGTGCCATCATAGAAGAAACATCTATGATAGCGGTTCGCATCTGAGTCTCGGCACGTTCCCATTCCATTTCAATATTGGCAGTAGCGCGTTCTCTTGCAGCATCGGCCTCAATCTTCGCTTCGGAAATAAGCCGCTTGCCGGCCTCAGCTGCATTTTTGCGTGCATCAGTGAGAATCTCTTCTTTTTCTTTCTCAACGTCTTCCATCTTTTGCTCATAGGTTTTCCGCAGCTCAACAGCTCTTGCCATTTCATCATCAGCCTGCTGTAGCTGCTTTTTGATTCTCTCAGTTCGCTTGTGCAAGACATTGCGAACGGGTCTGTAGAGCAAAAATGCAAGAACAGCGCCGAGTATACCTACGTTAACCAGATTTGCAGCCGCAGATATTAGCGTGTTGAAATCTATGCCGAACGGCGGGATAGATGTCGTAAGTGATATGAGATCCATGTTCAATAAAATCACCCTCTTCCACTTGGGTTCGCTGATTGCGAGATTATTTCACGCTCCAGCAGCGGACGTGAATGTTTTGCCAAAGTTTCAACTTAGCTGAGGCCAAGTTGAATTGCAATTTCTGCAAAACGATTGACAAGCGGATTGGCAAATAACAAAATCATAGCCACGACGAGACCGTAAATACCGTTTGTCTCGGCCATCGCCAAGCTGATAATCATGGCTGTATTAATAGAGCCTTTCGCTTCTGGCTGGCGAGCCATTGACTCGATTGCCTTTGCGGCGATATGCCCCTGCCCGAGAGTCGTCAGCATTCCGGCAAAAACTGCTATTGTTGCAGCGTACTGCCCGGCGATTATGACATTTGCTAGAAATTCCATGGTAAATCCTCCGATTCGTTGATATTTGTTTTTTTGATCTATCTAAAATTTATTTTGCGCTTGATTTAGAGAGGATATGCCTGATTGACCGCAAGCAAGATATCCCGAAAGCCGAAGATTAATCTTCGGCCAGTTTTGCGGCATCGGCAACAAACGACATGCTTAAAGTAACGAAGATATATGTCTGAATCAATCCGGCAAAAAGGTCAAAGTACACATGCAATGCAGCCGGCAGGACAAATATTGCAAAGACCGGAGCCAATACATATATCAGCGACATCATAATAAGACCTGCGAGCATATTTCCAAAAAGACGGAAGCTGATAGAAATCGGCCTGGCAAGCTCACCAATCAGGTTTACGGGCAGAAATAGCGGAAAGGGCTTGAAAAAGCTTATGACATATTCTATGCCCCGATATCTGATGCCCATTGCTTGAATTAGGACAAACGTGACAAGCGCCAGAGCAACGGTCATTGACCAGTCAGCAGTGGGCGGTCGAAACCCGGGAATTAACCCACCGATATTGGAAACTAGGATAAATAGAAATAAGGTGAAAAACCAATTGCCAAGAAACATCAGCTTTTCACCAACCGTATTTCGAAGATAGTTTTCAAAAACCTCTACAATTGCTTCAACAACATTTTGAAAGCCAGTGGGGATATCATTGAACTTCACGACTCTAATTCGAACAATAATGGCAAATGTAATGAGTATACCCATTACAATCCATGTACTGACTATGGTGTCGGTGATTAATATTTGGATCCCGCCAATATTAATAACACCATGTACTCCAATAGTAATATCCAAGACAAATCGCTTCCTTTTATTTTTGTTGGCATTAGCTAATAAGATACAAAATATTCATAAATTTGTCAAGTCAAAAGTAGGTAATTCAGTATAATTAAAATGGACTATTCTTCTTGAGCGAATTTTTTGTGCCTGACTATTATAACAGCTATTTGGAGGGTAAAGACTCCAGCGAGGGCACCCCAGACACTAATGAATGGTGGATCAACATTCACATTGATGATGCCGACCACAACCAATACTAATGCTGTGATAAAATATCTGAATAAATATTGAAGTTTTACGTAGTTTTTGCCGGCGTTCGGATCTTCTTTTTCCATTGTTTTTCTGACTGTTCTCTCAAGCAGAAATACCTTGCCAACATTAAGTGCCGAAGTCACGATAACCCCTATTGCAAAATAGAGCGCCTGAATCGAACGGTAAAAAACACCTCCGCCGATTATAAAAACCAAAGCGACAAGTCCAATCATTAGAATCATGTATTTTCCTGTATGGGATAATTTCATATTTTCAGGTTCCTTCTATGATGATTATTAGATTTTCTTTGCGAAATCGAATATCGACTTAAATGCAGCACCTATGCCGAGTAAAGTGCAAACAAGCAGCAGCCATGGCGAGGTATCGAAAAGGTTGTCCAGAAACCAGCCAAGAAAAATACCAACACCAATACAGGCGACTATTGTTATTCCGATTTGAGTCAGAAGTGACATAGCGCGAATAAATTCATTTCCCTGACCCTTGCTTTTTTTGGACATCATCTCAGCTCCCAAAACAATAAGTAGTTAACGTGCAAGATTTTGCTTTTTCCGCAAGAAACCCATTTTGGTTTCGCTTATTATAACAGCAATAAATGTTAGGGCGAAACCCAAAGTTAGTCTCGGTGTTAAAATCTCATGGAATAACAGTACTGACGCAAGCACGCCAAATACAGACTCTAGCGTCAGAATAACTGCAGATTGCGCCGGGGGAGTATACTTTTGTCCGAAAGCTTGCATAAGCAAGCATCCGGCAGTGCAGACAACAGTCAGAAAAACTATGCTCCAGACATCGGTTGACGTAACGCCAGATGGGGAAGCCTCAAACATAACTGCGCCCAGAAGCGACAGCACCCCCACAGTTGCAAATTGGATCATTGTAAGCATTATAGGGTTTCTACCCCTTACAAACCCTGCAGAAACAATGATGTGCAATGCGAAGAAAAATCCGCCTATAAGTGTCAGTCCGTCACCAAGAGCAATGCGCATATCGCCATAAAGTGTGATGAGCGCTATACCGATGATACATGTTCCTGCTGCAATAGCATTAAACTTATCGGGTTTTTTTCTTATAATCGCCCAGTAAAGAAAAGGTACAATTACACAGTATACTGAAGTCAAAAATGCATTTTTGCCCGGAGTTGTATACCGCAGACCATAAGTTTGAAAAACATAAGCTGCAAACAGCGCAACGCCCATCAAAACGCCGCCTTTGATATAATCCTTGTCAAGCTTTTTTAATCTGCTGATACAGAATGGAAGCAGCAAGAGCGCCGCCCCGAAAAAGCGGAATGTCAGAATATACAATGGAGGAACGTTGTCAAGAACATTTTTCATCATGACAAACGAAACGCCCCATAATAACGCTGCCGAAAACAGGACAAGCCTGCCTAAATGTTGCATTTTTTTGTTGTTATCCATATGGTTACGCCTTTGTCATATATCTTGCCGCAGAATTCAGCAGCATTCGTTTAATTCCAACGCCATCAAAGTCTATCTCAAGTAGTGCGTCTCCACCGGCCGGTTTGCTGCCGGTTATTACACCGCGACCAAAAGCTTTATGCTCTACAGTATCGCCTTTCTTAAAGTCGGCTTTAGTTTGTGAAGCGCCAGATGCCACAGAACTTACAGATTTTTGCACAGATGCACTTTTATATCCGTCAGACAATGTGTGACTTTGTGAAAACGATGTGCTTTGATCCAGAGGATAGCTGCGCCCGGAAAGAGGAAAAGACTGTTTTGTCGCACCGAACTTCTGCTGACCGAACTCAAAGTCAAAGCCTCCGAATCCAATAGGTGGCTCTATGACCTCAAGATTGTCACTTTTAATTTCTCGCACAAATCTTGAAGGCATAGCCGAGGATGTTTTACCAAACAACATTCTCCGTTTTGCTGCCGTAAAGTAGAGCTTTCTTTTTGCTCTGGTCATCGCTACGTAACAGAGCCTGCGCTCTTCTTCCATTTCGCCGGGTTCGCCGATAGCGCGAATCCCCGGAAAAACGCCCTCTTCTGTTCCAACCAAAAAAACCGTATCAAATTCAAGCCCTTTCGCACTGTGCATGGTCATCATCATTACACGATCGCCATCAGAATCATCGCGGTCAAGATCACTGAATAACGCAGTTTCGCTAAGAAAATCGAATAGATTGCCGCCGTTTTCATTCATAAAGCTAATGATATTTGTTTTAAGTTCCAAAACATTTTCAATTCTAGAAATGTTCTCATCCGCTTTTTTTTGCTCAAGCATTCTGATATAGCCGGACTTATCCAAAAGCGTTTCGTATAATTCATCAAGCGGAGCTGTTTCATTTATTTCACGCAACTCATCTATCATATCTGCAAATAAATGCAACTTCCCGGCAGATGCGCTTAAATTATCATGGTTTTGAGACTCCCTGAGTACTTCATAAATCGACTTTTCCTGCTCAGCTGCCAGCTCTGTAAGTCGGACAATAGTTGTATTACCTATACCGCGTGGTGGGTTGTTAATAATACGCAACAGACGAACATCATCCATCGGATTATGCAAAACACAAAGATATGCCAGCATATCTTTTATTTCTGCACGTTCATAAAATCCCGTGCCGCCAAAAATCCGGTAGGGGATACCGCTTCGCTTAAAAGCAGTCTCAAACTGATTGGATTGTGCATTCATTCTGTACAAAATCGCATGTTCACGCCAGTTGCGGCCTTCTGCAGCGCTTGCAACAATCCTATCGGCAATCAGTTCCGCCTCTGCGCGTTCATCAGATATGATATGAAGCTGTGGCATGTCACCCGGCCCGCTTTCCGTCCAAAGTTTTTTGCCCTTGCGTCCTACATTATTGCTGATTACATCATGAGCTGCGTTGAGTATAAGACCCGTAGAGCGATAGTTTTGCTCCAGTCTTATCACCCGTGCGTCCTTATATTGTTTTTCAAAGTTGAGGATGTTTTCTATTGTAGCGCCTCTAAATTTATATATGCTTTGGTCATCGTCGCCAACAACGCAGATATTTTTATGCTCGCCTGCCAGCGATGAAGCCAACAGATATTGAAGATTATTCGTATCCTGATACTCATCTACCAGCACATACAAAAATCTTTTTTGGTAGTACTGCAAAACATCGGGAAACTCGAGAAAAAGGCGCACTGTAAAAAGAATCAGGTCGTCAAAGTCGAGGGCATTTGACGATTTCATCCTGTTTTCATACTCAAGATAAGCCCTGCCTACAATCTTCTTGCGAACATCGCCCGATTTTTCGGCAGCATTATAGAATTGCTCAGCTGTAATCATTTCATCTTTGGCGCGACTGATGTAACCCAAAACAGACCTATGAGGAAAAGTGCGCTCTTCTATATCCATCTCTTTTAAGATGCGTTTCATAAGAGATGTGCTATCGGTGGTGTCGTAGATGGCAAATGAGCTGTCATATCCCAACTTGTCAATATTTCGCCTAAGTATACGGACACAGGCCGAATGGAAAGTACTTGCCCAGATATCTTCAGCTCCCGGCCCAAGCATCTTTTCAAGCCGCGCTTTCATTTCGCCCGCCGCTTTATTTGTAAATGTAATGGCGATGATTCGCCACGGTGCAACGGGCTCAACTGCGCAAAGCTTTTGAATCCGGAACTCAGAACTGAGATTTTCCTTGCCATCTTCCGGCCTACCATCTTTTTGGGAGGCTTCTTTTACGTATGACTCTAGGAAATTCAAATCGTCTTCTGTAACATCTCCCGGTACGACATCGCTGTCGGAACCAGAGCCGTATCTCAGAATATTTGCAATTCGGTTTATAAGCACCGTCGTTTTGCCGCTACCTGCCCCTGCGAGCAACAGAAGCGGCCCTTGTGTTGTAAAAACAGCTTCACGCTGAATTTCATTAAGACGCTGAAAATCAAGCCCAATTGCTGCTTTGCGAGCTTTAATAAATCTATTTTGAAATTCGGTTTGGTTCATTCTTCATGTCCTTAATTTATAATAACGGCATGCACCGCTTTCTGTTCGAATACTATACAGCATTCCAAAAAACAATGCAAATAATATTGTTGTCAAGGCGGTATAAATATTCTGCGTAGGGGCTGGCTGATGGTTTTCTGTTTTGCGAAGTGTAGGGCGACGAGACCCGTTCCGAGCAAAACAGAAAATCATTAGTCAGACCCCAACATACCAAGCTTACAGGGTGTTGCTGATGGTTTTGCTGTCGAGGGAATTCCTGACATTTGACTTTATTCCCCTCCTTGGAGGGGTGGCAGGCGAAGCCTGACGGGGTGGTCTTTGGGGGCGAG
>Ga0123355_10000481_pt1 | contig 52908 bp, 79 predicted proteins | sample TergutEmb28metaG_3_FD_89872 | JGI IMG/M metagenome (GOLD analysis project Ga0123355, IMG submission 89872) | Embiratermes neotenicus P1 segment gut microbial communities from Petit-Saut dam, French Guiana - Emb289 P1 | ecosystem: Host-associated > Arthropoda: Insects > Digestive system > Gut ... | reverse complement strand
CGATCCGAAAACTAACAAGGTGATCGGTCGAAACGACCCGCGCCGCCTGTCCTTCATCGAATCGGCGTCACGCGCAGGAGCCGGTGGCGCGGGTTTCGGCTACATGACGCACGACACCGCCAAATTGAAGATGCACATGGGCCTCACAGGAAGCAGGGGAATCGTCGGCCAGGGTTTAGGGGCGTACGCCGGGACCAAGGAGGAGCGAGCTGCGGTCTCTCGCGGAATCGCACAGTCCAAGAATTTTAACCTTCAGGCTTGGATGAAAGGTCAGCAGCAGGCCGGTGGCGGCGGCGGTGGAGCTGGTGGAGGTGGCGCAATTGGCGGCGGCGGCGGCGGTGGGCCAGGGCCAAGTGGCAACTTAAATTTCAGGCAGACTCGTCTTCAACAGGCCAACGACCAGTGGATGAAGAATCCCGCAAATCAACAGAAGGTTTACCGCCTTCTTCAAGCGGAGGGTCACGGAAATATCGGTGCCAATCTGGAGCAACTGTCGAACTACGCCGCGGCGCGCGGCAGAACGATTGGACAGGTCATCGAAGCCAGAGGAGGAAAAGATCCAAGGAAATCGCCGCAATACTACGGCCCCTTAAGGCGTCTCCATGGTGACCCAGGTGCGGGTCCGTTGAAGCCGCACGAACGTGGAGCATTTCACAGTCCGTGGACTTCAGGAAAACAGGCGGAATGGGACAAGGCTCGTAAGGAAGTCTTCGAGCAAGGATCGAACCGAATTAATTACCGCACAATGCAGGGGATGGCGGGAGACCCGAACGCGAATTTATTGGATTATAAATATGGAGTGAACCGTTTCGGCGTTCAGCCAGGGACCCAAAAATGGGTCGCCGCTCAAAGAGCCCAAAAAAACGCGCCACCGCCGCCACCGCCAAAAAAGGAAGAGCCAGCACCGAAACCAGCCGCGCCCGCCCCGAAACCAGCCGAGCCCGAGAAGAAGGAAGCGGAAGCTCGTCAGCACGGCGGCCCCGTCGCCGCTGGAAAACCCTATCTGGTTGGCGAGAAGGGACCCGAAATGATGGTCCCAAAGCAAAGTGGAAACATTTTGCCAAACCTCGGCGCTGCCGCGAAGGACGCCGGAAAGGCCGCGCTGCGCCAAGTGATCCCTGGAATGGGCCTTGTCGGGATGATGAAGAAGGATTCCGAGCAGGGTCATCCGATGAGAACCAAGTTGCGCGGCGCTCTTGGTATCGAAGACCCCAAGGAGCCCGCGCCATGGCAACAGGCGAAGGCCGAGAGGGACGAGCTGTCGAAACCGATCCCGATTCGATATGAACACCAACCGGGCGAGATGCAGTTTCGGCGTAAATCAATAAGGGCTTCTGTTGATCGAGAGGTGAGAGAGGCTAAGTACACAACTTACGGCGATACGGGAGCGGCCTAGAGCCATTGGGGGCGTTTAAATGGTGAGCGTCGAGTTTCTACGAGAGTGCTTCGACTATGACCCGGAGACGGGCGTGCTTAGATGGAAGCAGCGGCCGCTGAGCCACTTCGAGAATGAGCGAGGGTGGGCGGTCTTCAACGCTCGTTTCCCTGGATCGATAGTTTCAGGGTTCGAACAGGAAGGATATGTTCGAGTTGAAGTAAGGGATAATAAAAAGAAAAAGCGCGTTTGGGCGCATCATATTGCATGGGCACTCACGACGGGGGAGTGGCCGAAAAATTATTTAGATCATCGCAACGGCGTTCGATCAGACAATAGACTTTGCAATTTGCGCGAGGCGACCAGGGGCGAGAACGGTCAAAATCTCAAAACAAGAATTGACAATACAAGCGGCGCGACGGGCGTTACTTGGTGTAAGCAGGCTAACGCTTGGCACGCGCAATTAGGTCTTAAGAGAATTGGCGCCACACGAAATCAAATTCATCTTGGATATTTCGACAGCCTCGATGACGCGCGCGCCGCTTATCTAGCCGCGAAAGCAAGTCTTCATCCGTTTCAGCCGATTCCGCGCGAACTGACGGAGGCGTAACATTCTTTTCACTTGGGGACAGCTTCAGTTCGACGTGTGGCCGGTCAACGTCCACGAGATGGATCATTTGACCGACACCGATTGGGCGCGGAAAGAGGTCCTCGGCGCGGCGATCTATCGTGAATGGGTCGGAGAGAATGACGAGGAGGTCACCTTTCGCGGAAAGGTCTTTCCCTATCGCCTGGGCGGCATGAACGAGCTTGAATTGCTCGACGCCTACAGACGCGCTGGCCGCGCCGAAACACTGTTAAGGGGCACAAACCCTGTGGATAACCTCGGTTGGTACGTCCTAGAGCGCCTCGCGCGCTCTCATCGCTACCTCGGCGCTGACGGGATCGGCCAGCAAATAAACTTCGAAGGGACGTTCGCCCGCGTCCCGGTCCCCGACCCTGCCGAATACTATCCGCAGCTCTACAGGCTGGTTCAGGGGGGAAGCAGCGACCAGGGAAGTATCGCCAGCGGCAGAGGGGCCGGTGGGGGATTCTGATGGCGGTCACCAGCCACGAATTGATCGTCGTCGCGGGTGAAGGGATCACCGCCGATTTACTGCTCTGGCGGCGCTACCGAATCCAATCGCCGGGAATCGTGGAGCGCATGTTGGACGACAATCCGCACCTCGCGAAGATTCATAGAGAGACCCCGTTTATTCCAGTTGGGACTCCGGTTCTCATTCCAATCGATCTCGACATTCTGGCTGGCCGTCCGCAACCAAAGAACACAATAACCATTTATGGGTTAGTCCCTGGGGACAAGGACGCGACGAGACGGAGATAAGAGCCGTGGCGCCGTATCAAGGATTTCGCAGACGAGCCGCCTACATGGTCAGGGTCGGCGGCGCGATCAACGAGGGCCCGGGAAGTCAGCAGGATATGTACGACATTTCCCGCGCGATCGATCCGCATCTCATTTCGATTCAGGTGGTAGATCACGACGAGAGCGAGGAAGACACTTGCTCCATCGAGCTGGATGACCGCGAGGGGCGGCTCATAATTCCCCCGAAGGGCGCGCCAATCGAGATCCTCTTGGGCTGGTTCGGCGAGGGTCTCGGAATCGTTTTCAAGGGCTACGTGGACGATGTCGAGAGCGGCTGCGCCCGTCGCGGCGGCGGCCGACGATTGTGGATCGAAGGAAAGAGCGCAGATCCGGACGGGATGCAGACCACCCCCATGAACATGAATTGGGGCGACGGCGAGGGCCAGGAGATTCCGGTCTCCCAGGTTCTTCAGCAGGCGGCGGGGAACGCCGGTCTTTCCATGAAGATCGATCCATCGCTCGCGAGCATGGGGCGAAAGTATTGGGCGCAGCAGCACGAGAGCTTCATCGGGATCGCCTCCCGGTTGTCGCAGGACCTCGGCGCGAATTTCAAGATAAACGGAAACGTGGCCACGTTCGTTTCCGCGCTCGGCGGGACCAACGCGGAAGGTTCGTCCATGCCCACGGTGGAGGCCGAATGGTCTGTCAACATGATCATTTGGCGGATAAAGCCCTACGTTTCCCGGCCGCAGGCGGCCCAGGCGCAAAACAGCTTCTTCGACAAGATGCAGGGAGTCTGGGGAAGCGTTGAACAGGCCATAGGCGGCAATGTCCCGTTCGGAATGGCGAAAGGAAACGCGAGCCTTCCTGGCGGCGCGCCAAACAAACAGGTCGGCGAGCAGATAAACGACGGAGCTGGACGCCAATCGGAAGGAGAGCGCGGCTGTGGGTTCGTCACCATAAACGGGGAGCCCACCGCCAAGAGCAACGGCAAGATGCGAATCATCGGCGCGCGCGACGGGGTGGACGGGCTCTATTCCATCAAGAGCGCCGAGCACACTTACTCACGAAGCGGCGGCTACATAACCCGCTGCGAGCTGAAGAATCCCGCCCCCGATCCTGGCGGATATTCGGAGGATTGGCATATCAAGCACGCAAGGGCGCAGGCGCAGATCGAGGAGAAGAGAGTGCGCGTTGGCCAGATCGCCAGACAATTGCAGGAGGAAGCCCTGGAAGCGGCGGAGAGAATGCGCGGCCGGTCGTTGGAGATGACATGAAATTATGCTGACGCGAGACATCGCCCATCATTTTCAAGAAGGCATCTGGCCGTTCGTCTGCTGTGATTTCTTCAGCGACGATGAGATCGCTGAAATCTTGACCCTGTGTCGATCACTTGACCTCACTGATGGCACGGTCGGCCGCGGCGCCGACTATGAACAAGATTCGGGGATGCGCCGATCCGAGGTTGGCTTCATTTTCGATGATCAGGCGAAATGGATGTTCGAGCGGCTTGATCTCATGATCGAAATGCTGAATGGGACTTACTTCGGCTATGATCTCTACGGCTATGACCGGGTCCAGTACGCGCGTTATGGCAGCGGCGGTCACTACAATTGGCACTCCGATGTTGGGTCGAAACTGCCAGTCACCCGAAAGCTATCCGCAACGATTCTTTTATCGGATGACTTCGATGGCGGCCAGTTTCAGCTAAATATGAGTTCAGAGGACGACGCCATTGATGTCGAGCTGGCCAAGGGACAAATGGTTTTGTTTCCGTCGCACACGCTCCATAGGGTGAAGCCGGTTACGCGCGGCGTGCGCGAATCTCTTGTGGTGTGGGTATTTGGACCGAAGCTGCGATGACCATGAAGCGCGAGCGCATGGGCGAGCATATCGTCAAGGTCGAAGGGAGATTCGACCGGCATGGGAGGCTTCTCGTTTACAAGCTGCCTGCGGGAGATGGCGGGGGCAGCTTTGAGGTGGCCGGCATCAACGACCGCTATCACGGCGCGAAAGCGCGCGAGCTGCGAGCCATGATCCAGAAAGGTCAGCACGCAAGGGCTGAAAAAGAGGTCGGCCACTACATCATGGCCTATACGGATGGCGTTAAAGCGTGGTTTCCAGAAGGACACAAGACGAAGCACCCGCATGTGGAATTGCTATTGCGAGACATCTTCTTCAACCGAGGCGGTCGCGGCGCGGCGGCGACACTTCAAATTGCTTTGGGCGTTCATGTGGACGGCAACATCGGGAAGGTCAGCAAAGAGGCATTTGCCGAAGCGCTCAACGATTCCGACTCGCTGGCAAAACGGATCACGGCGGCCAGGGCTACTTATGAGAAACGGACATATCCGTGGAAGAAGAGCGCTCGAAATGAAAAATCCAAGTTCTGGCGCGGGCTGTCTAACCGCTGGGCAAACTCGCACAGAGCTGCAATGGCGCTGAAGGAGGATACGGTATGAAAATCGTCCTCTCATCCTCGCACAGCAAGTTCCTCACAGGCGCCGTCGATCTCATCACCGAGCGGGACGAATCGCGGCGCGTCGTTGCCAGGGTTGCGGAATATCTCCGTGCGGTCGGCGTCGATCTGATCGTCATTCACGATGACGTATCGAAGGGCAAAACAGCAAATATCAATTGGCTCGTTGCCGCCCACAATAAAGTAGGCAAGCGCGATCTCGACTGTTCAATCCATTTCAACAGCATCGATGGCGGAACGACCGCGCGCGCCCTTGGCACCGAGGTCTGGTACCGGACACAGAAGGCGCTGGCGATCAGGATCTCGGCGGCGATTGCAAAAGCATCCGGTCTGATCGATCGCGGCGACAAATACGGCAACTGGACGATACTGACCGATACGACTGCGCCCGCCGTGCTCGTCGAGGTGTGCTTCGTAAATTCCAAAGCCGACGTTGCCATCTACCAGGCACCGGGAAAGTTCGAGGCGATCTGCAAAGCGATCGCCGAGTCTATCACCGGCAAGTCAATCGAAACCTCCTCGTCGGTCGGCTCGGCTTCGCCGACGCCAGTCCCCCCGACGCTGCGACGCGGGTCTTCCGGCGAGGCGGTCGCCGAGCTGCAGCGGTTGCTTAATATCGGCGGGGAGTTTGGGGAGAAGACCGAAGAGGCGGTAAGAGCCTTTCAGGCAGCCAATGTCGATACGAACGGAAACAAGCTCGTTGTGGATGGAATAGTTGGTCAAGCTACTTATGGAGCATTGGGGCGTCGATGACTTCAATCATTATCGATAAATCTCCCCTTATCATCACGCTTTCTGGTTTCGGACCATCCATCTCTCCACGGTTTGCGCCGATTGTTGCTTTGTTGAAGCGGCGTTGCCCATCGGCAATTCTCCGGGGAATACGGACCATCATTATCGATCCGATCGATGCTCGCGCCAGTTGGCCGAGGCCCCATGTCAGCAAGGAAGTTTGCAAAGTCCTCCCAGCGAGCGCAAATCTTTATGCCTCTTCCGCCATAATATTTGTATGTAGGAGCAGACGGGTTATTGCAGCGCTGCCGCATGTGCTTCCAAATTTTGTATTCAGCGCTGTTGCGACCTCCGTGCTTATAATGAAGCTTCTGAAATCGTTCGCGCTTGGCGCAACCGCACGATGTGGATTCGCCAAGCATAAGCGAATTGGAGGTTGTGATCGTGGTGCTGCCGCAGTCGCATTGACAAAGCCATTGAGTTCTCCCGTGCTTGTTTCGCTCCGCGGGATTTATAGCGACAAGGCGACCGAAACGTTGACCAGTAATATCTTTGAAGGCGGGCATGGCGACCTCCGTGAAAGGTTGCTGTGTCAAGTGGCGGTCGAGCGTTAGCGCGTTCGACCGCTGCGCGAATCATAGGAGGCGGTAGTGCTGACTTCAATGGACAAAGCGATCACAGGTTTTATCATGTCCCTGCTCTCGCTCTTTGCGCTGGCAGGGTGGTGGAATGTCCAGCTTGACGAGGCTCACGTGCTTGGCATTGTCGGGGCCGCGCTCGCGATCTTTGGCGGGATCTATGCTGTTCCGAATAAGACGACGGCAGTCCTTCTCTGGTGCATCGTGCTGCCGCAAATCGCGACGCGGCTGACAACGTGATGAAGCGGGTTACGCAGGCACAGTCTGGCGCGACCTATCGGAAGCTGGCTATCACCGAGCAATTGAAAAACGTGCTCGAATACGCAGCGAAGCAGGCCGATGTCAAAGTCACGGTCACGTCAGGCGGCCAGAAGCACGTGCCAGGCGCGGCGGGCAAATCGATCAAGGGTGTTAGAACCGGATCGACGAGACACGATCTTCGTCCTGGTCAGATGGGAGCTGCCGACGTGACGCTGCATTACGGCGACAGGCTTCTCAACATGGGCAAGCCGGAAGACGCTGCGATCATGGCGATCTTCGTCGAAGCCTGCGTGGCGGCTGGCGCTGTCGGTGTTGGAGCCGGTGTCGGCTACATGGGAGTGAACACGATTCATGTCGGCGGCGGCGCCTCTGCGGTCTGGGGCGCCGGCAAGGGCAAGCCGATTGCATCGTTCATCAGGCCCGCGCATCAACGCGGACTGGCGCGCTTCAAATCCAGGGCAGAAGTCAAGCTGGCACAAAAGGCATGAGTACGTCCAACAACACATCCGGCTCGTCGTCGCTTTGGTCGATCCTTGTGCCGATACTCCTGCCGATGCTCCCGGCGTTTCTGGCGTTCGTCACCAATATCTTCGGGCGGGCACGCGATCAGCAGCTCATCCAGGCCGGCATCGATCATGAGATCGCAAGGCAGTCCGAGGCACTCTTCGAATTGACGGATAGCGGCAAGAAAATGAGGGCCAGGATCGACGAGTTGAACGACGAGAAGACCAACGACATCCTTCGTGACCTGGGGAAAGCTTAAAATGGGTGGCTCATTCATTTGCTTCGGCATTGGGATTATGATCTGCAACCCGCTCAATCAGGTGCCCCAAACGCAGGGCGTGGTTGGCAAGAATGCTTTCTGCGCGGCGTATCAGCGTGTCATTAAAACCGAAGAGGAAGGGGAGCAGTTCGGGCGGGTCACTTCCCTTGCAGCCCGCCAGCGCCTCGCGGCAAACGAAGCGCTCTATCGCTGTGAGTGCGAGGGCTGGTCGCACGAGATATGCCTCAACGAGGCCCGCCAAGCGGCGTCTCAAGTTCAACGATGATCGAGGGCTCGGAAAGAGGCGGCATCGTCGCGCTGGTCGGCGCCCTTCTGGTCTTGACGATTTTTGCACTCGTCGATGCCTACGCCGTTCACAGTTGTCTCAATCTGGCCCATGCCGGAACCACGCTGCCAGATCTATGCAATCCTGAGCACTTGTTCCGCACCGCCCTGGAAATCGGCGGCATGGCGATCGGTCTTTACGGGGTTGCGCGGGTGATGCGTTCGTGACGACGGGTCAGTTAATCAGAATCATGGCGACCCTCGCGCAGCTCGCGCTGCCGGTTCACGACGCGCCGTCAGGCTGGTCTTACGACATGCAATGCTGCGGCGGCATGGACTGCCATCAGGTCGCCGATGGCACGGTCGAAGAAACAAGCAATGGAATCGAGGTTAAGGGATTCGGCGTCCTGAGCGACCACGATCCGAGAGTGAGATGGTCCGGGGACGAGCACGATCATCTCTGTATCAATAACAATGCTTTCCCGCCAATCCTGCTCTGCGTCTATCGTCGGCCGAAACTTTATTGACCGAACGTTTGCTTGGGGTAGGGTGGAGCAGCGGTCAAGCTCGCCCAGGCTTCTCCCGTTTACCCGTGCCTGGGAGACGCCGGTTCGAATCCGGCCCCTGCACTCATGTCCTCTGCACCATTGAAAACCAGTCCTCGATCGAATGCTGAATGATGCGCGCGAGATCGCCCGCATAAAGTTTCAGCTTCTTCGGATCTGCGCTGATCGGATCGTCGCGCAGGAAGTGTTCGGCAAGCTCATAGCATTTTTGATCATAGTCCATCGCCCTACCCTCAAAGCCCAACGGATGCGTGAGAGATAATATCGCGCGCACGCGACGGCCATTGAACAAACTCTTGGCCCGGGACGTTTTAGAGTGACATCCATCTCTGCGCGGAGAAAATAAGATGCGAGTTTTCCTTCTTCTGTTGATCGCTGCAATTGCAATGCCGAGCCTTGCTTCTGCGGCAAGAGTCGTTGAGCGCCATCGTGGCCCGGCCGTCGTCGTCGCTCCCTACGGTCACCGCCACATGGCGCCGATGAGGCGCGAGCGTCCGATGATGATCCGACGCGGGTACCGCGGCATGCATCGGCCACTCTTCGGATATTGATTCTAAAATCAATATTTGAAAATCAATCGGAGCGATTCAAATGGTTAAAGAACCGAAACACGCGAGCCACCAGGCGCATCAGCAAGCGGCGGGCAAGCAGCAGCGGACGACGGCGCATCAGCCGTCGCAACAGCAAGCGCCGGCACAGCAGCACGGCAAGGGCGAGGACAAGAAGGCGGAGCAGCAGGCCGAGCATCTGCCGCCGCAAGAGACCAAGGTTGCGGACGCACAGCCCGCCGGAAAAACCGCCTACAACAAACCTTATGGATCTGAGCCGGTGAACATCGATCCGAAGACGGGACAGCCCGCAGCGCCAGCGTCGGCAAAGCCTGCCACCTGAAGCTTTCAAGGAAACCGGACGTGAGGGCTTTCCTTCCAGTCGGGTAAGCAGCGCGCCGGCCCGGCTTTCAGAAAGGCGACCTCCGGTTCTTCGCGTCCGGGAGTCATGTAACCCGGTCAAGGTCGCTGGCGGCGCGCACTCTCTCGATATTTATCGCGCGTCTAGAAGCTTACGGATCTTTTCCGCCAAGTCGCAATCCGACCCCTCTAAATAGTTAGGGGCTATGTCTGTCAGCGCGTTGTGCCATTGACGGAGCCGGTTAAGTTCTTTGGGCAGGAAACCGGGCTCCGCAAACGCTTCGGCGAATTCGCGCTCAAGCCGATCAAGTTTTGCGGCACCTGGACTGCCGAAATTGCCCCACATATCGGGATCGTCGCACAAGCGATTGATCGTATCTCTGGCGCGCTTGCGCTCCCACGGAAGTCTTTCGTATTCGAGCGCCGATTCGGCGGCCCGCTTCTCTTCCTGGTGAGACTCCCACGCCTCGCGCATTTTATCTGTAATGCGGTCCAGCCGTTCTGCGGTGAGTTTCGATGCAAACTCTACAATCTCGTCCTCTGTCATCACGGCTCCCAGATTCTTTTCTTTGGTTTGGGGCCTTGGTACAGAGCCCGGATCTCTTCGGCGGCCTCCTCCAACACGGAGCATTGCTCGCCATTTAAATCTCTGATGCCTTGCCTGTACGGGATCAACATCACGAAGCCTCTTTGACCGATCTCTGTAAGGTAGCCACGGCAATGCTCGCCCTTGCTGGAGCGGACGGCAACCAATGTGCGGTCGTAATAGGCTTCGTAAGCTTCATCTACGGTCATAGCATGCCGGTCATTGCTGTGCTTCCTTGCGGTCGCGCACACGCTTTGCTGGCGGCATCGAGCACGTTATCGCGCCACTTTTTAGGGACCAGCACGAACCCCGCAGCCTCAATTTGATCCGCAGCGCCGGCCGGCAGGCTTTGCAATAGTTCGTCGTGCGACATGGTAATGCCGCCCCTTTCGAGGCAGTCCTCGCGACCGCCTTCATGCCAGGGCTTGTTGCCGTATGCCCGAGAATGATCGTCCAGAGACCGCATCGGGTCATATCCGCTGTCGATCAAGCGCTTGAGTTCGTCGGTCATCTGGCGTCCTCTTCCCGCAATAGCAGCGCCGCAAGATGGCGCCGGTCGTCCAGGCTAAGCGGAAGCCGAGTGGTGTATCTGCCGACATGAACATTCAGATGCGCGATGCCCTGTGCGTGGTCGTAATCGATCTGGATGGATTCGGTCTCCACAAGCGGGATGGAATCGCCGGTCATGGTAGGGATTGCCGTTTCGGACGTCAGGCGGCTCAATCCCTGCGGCTCATGGCGGAAGAACGGTCTGGCCAGCTTGGCTTCCAGCGCCGCCCGGTTGTGCTGCATCAGGATTCCCCTGTGCAGCATCGCCAGATTTTCATTGTCGCTGAACTTGTCCCATCCCTTGCCGCGACGGATTTCCTCCGATTCCAGAAAGTTCCGGTCAGCGACGTGGTTGGCCAGCGCCGCGCGATAATTCGCCTCGGACTCGCTATCGCGCGGCGACCTGAACTTGTGGATTTCGGCGGCAAATATGAGCGACTGCATGTCGGGAAAGTCTTGCGGCATTCTCGATCTCCACTATTAAGGCGGCAGCTCCCTAGACACGGTGACGCCGAAGCAGCCCGGGTAGTCCGAACGAAGCTCCGTCCAGAACTTCTCGAACGTCACCCCGTCGAGACGGGACATGACCTCGGCCTCCGGTAGCTCCAATTCGGTTCGGACGCCCGACGACATCAGCTTCAGCACAATCCTGGGGCGGGCATTCCACGCCCGCGGCACGCGTCTCATCCGGGCCAACCGCTCCTCAGTGAGCGGCTGCGCGTCGGGATCGGCGAGCGCTCTCGCATGGACCTCCTCGTCGGTCAGCGCGTCAAATCCGCTCCAATCATGCTCCTTCATGCTTCATCCCTTCTTCCCGCGCCCCGCCAGGTCATTATAGATCCGCCCCGGCCCATGGGCAGCCCCTCCAATGGATAAACGCCGGTAAACAGCCCCGGAGGGGCGGGGAACGGGGTTGCAGCATCGTGCTGGTGCGCGCGGGACGGTTGTTTCCAAATCGCGGGTTTTTTGGCGTTTTCGCGGGCCTGTCTTGGCAACAATGCCATTGAAAAGATTTCGGAATTCACTTTTGCGAAATCTTTTAAGTCCCTTGCGTCTACCAGTTCCGCCACGTCCGCACGATTGATTTCATTAGCGTTTTCTAGATCTGCGCGCAAAATGTTTCCAAGAGTTCCCTCGAATGTTTCCAAATCCGCGTTCATTCGGTGTTCTGCGACGCCCTGCGACGCTCCATTACCTCAGTGGCCATTCGGCGTTCCCGAAGATCCAATATAACTTGTCTGGCTCCGGAAAATGATCCGGCGCAGAAGCCAAGTCCGAGCGCAATCCATCCCCAGCCGAACCACGCAGCGATTGAGCCGCCTGCAAGTGCTAACAATGCAAGCGCGGCCCCATAAATTGGTTGGTCGGATCTTCATTTCGCTATTCCGCGTTCTTGATCCAGTTTTGATCCGGGTCAAGAGCCGAGGATGATCGTGCCCGAGCGACGCCCGTAAGTGACATTCTGACGGTCGCTCATATCTGGCCATTCAGCGCCCTTGCCCCAATAAAAAACGCGGCAGGCACCATCCACAAATGCGTAGGCGTAGTCGGTGGTTTTGCTGTCTTCCCATGGCCACGGCCAGCCCTGCGCGGGCTTGGTAGCGTCGTCATTAAGGTCGAGCAGGGTTGCGACGGCCTGGCGAAAATCATTCTCGGTCGTCGCCATCTTGATCCCATAGCACGCGGCGCAGTCTGCATTACGACACGCGTCCAAAGCCTCCATTTTTTCGATTCGATACCCATCGAACGCAATCGAACCCAGCCATTTGGCGTCCTTGCCGGTGCCGACGTAGAAATCTGCTCTTGTTCCCATCGCTTTATTTCTCCCTTGAATTTTTGATCCGGCCAAATGCTCTCGAAATCGACACCTCGTCCTCGACGTGGCGGGTGTAGTGCGCGCCCATCCGAACCGACTTGTCGCCGATCAGCCGCGCCACCTCGTCGTCGCTGGCGCCGTTGCGCTTCCACCAAGCCGCGTAGGTGACCCGTAGGCCGTGTAGCGTGGTCCCTGAGCCGATCTTTCCCTTCCGCTCCTGCTCCCGCAGCCAGTGCGAAACGCGCGTCTGCATGTCTTTCTCGCTCGCCCAGGGCGTGCCATCGTCGCGGATCGCGATCAACCCGTCGGCGCTGCGGACCTTGCGCTCGGCGAGGAAGGCCTGAAGCTCGACCATCACCGGGATGCGCGTGGTCTTGCCGTTCTTGCGGCGGGTGTACTGGATCGCCTTGCCGGTCTGCCCTTGAGGATCATCCTCGATCTGCTTTTCGTTGAGCCCGACAATGGTCTGGCCGGCCAGCCCGATATAGCGGGCGATCATGCACGGGATCAGGATTTCCATTGGCGCATTGGCATGGACGAAGTTCCATTCGTGCGCGAGCCATTCCCGGTTGGCGTTGGGGTCAGCCTTGTGGATCTTGTCCATGCGCAGCGCAGGATTGGTGAGCATCTTCTTGCGCTTCACCGCCTGGGAGAACATCGAGGACAGGGCGCTGATCATCTTGTCGGCAAACCGGCCCATCCTCTCCCTGGCGCAGCGGTCGCGCAGGTCATAGAGTTCCGGCGTGGTGATAAGATCGAGCGGGCAATGAAAAGCCTCGTGCTTTGCCTCCAGCCAGTCAAACGCCTTGTTGTAGTCGGAGCGCGTGGCGTCGGCGAGCCTGGCATAGGCGGGACAGTCGGTCTTAAACCATGCCACCAGCGAGCCCAGCGTGCCCTCTGGATAGATGCGGATGGCCTCCCGCCTGCGGTGGCCGTTGTAAATTGCCACCATGTCTGGCTCGCCCAGGCGCTTGAGCAGGGCTTCACGATTGCCCCGAAAGCCGCGCAGGATCGGCGCCTTGGTCTCCCGGATATAGACGTAGTACCGTCCCGCGCTGTTGCGGGCTATTTTCAGCCCGCTAAGCGTCATCCTTACGACCATTGATGTAGTCCCCCATGGTCTTCCGCGCGGGGGATTGTTCCATCTCGGGCGGGGCGAGGGAAGCGGGGTCAAGAGGCTTATCGGCCACAATCAGGGTTCCGTCCGCCCTCACTTGCACCACATGCTTGCCGGCGCGCTCCACGCCCCTAATGGCGCGGGCGAGCGAGGCCTCGGTGAATGGGAGGGCCTTGGTCATGATGGCTTCGGGCGCTTCACGCCGCTGCCAGTGGTCGGTAGCGGAGGCTTATCTCCCGGCGGGGCTTGATAGCCGAGGATCTTGACGGCCTGCTCCGCGAACGCAACGGAAGATTGGATCAGCCCGTCAACCCTGGCCTCGTAATCGGAGATATATCGGCGCAACCGATCAATCTCGTCGGCGGCCTCGACCGCATCTTTTGCCATCTCACCGACAGGGGTCTCACAGCTTTTGTATTTTCCCCACTGGCGCAGCCGCTCAACGATGTCGCTCATTTCTTCCCCGCCACTTCCTCGACCGCGCGCTCAAGGAGCGCCAGGAACTCATCCTCGCAGCCTGCTTGGGCAAGTTTGAGCATCTCGCGCGCCCGCTCGACCGACGATTGTCGCGGCGGACGCGTCTGATCTCGATTGCCCGCAATGATCTCGATGAGGCTGGCCGAAAGCAACAGCAGCGCATGCGTGGCCCGCTGCACAATGATAAGCTGATCGATGTCATCGTCGACAAGGATTGCGATGCGCCCGATGGCATCGAGAACGTCGTGGCACGCCTTTGTCTGCAAGTCGCGTAAGATGGCGATGCGGGTATCGGCGTCGGTCATTAAAGCGGGCCCTCGATTTCCTCGATTGCCGCAAGGAGCGAGCCGCGGAGCAGCCTCGCCGTCTCGACGTCGAAATGGGCATGCGCGAAGGTGTTGCCGTCCTGCGCGATCAAATCGATGCCGATCAGATCGCTGTGGCCTGAGCAACAGCCGCAGCTAATCTGCGTAGCCTGCAACGCGGTCTTGGTCCAGCGCTTGACGCTGCAGCGCTTGGGTTCACGCATGCTCATGGACCGCCCTCCCTTTGCGCTCGGCTCGCCGCCGACTGATCCTCTCGATGTGGCAGGTCTTGCAGGCCAGCATGCGACCAACGGCGGATCCCTTGCGACGGCGAAGATAGAAATCCCGCGCGGGCTTTTCCTTCCCGCAAGCCGGGCAGCGGTGCACCGCGTTGCGGGTCGAAAGCTCGGTCTCGATGCGCCTGCGCGTCTTGACCGCGAAGCGATCGAACTCGTCGGTCGCGACAACCGGATCGTCGAAGACCGTCGAGAACACCCCGAAGGCAATATCGCTTAAAGGGATCAGCATCATCGGCGAGCCGCGCTTGGCTTCGTCCAGAAGCGCCGCGAGCGAGCTTGCGAGTCCGATGCGGTCGAGCTTCATCAATGGGCAGCGCCTTTTTTCGCAAGGTCTTTGCCAAGCATTCTGCGCGTGCCTCCTTCCGCTTTTTTCAGATAATCGCGCGTCTTGGCAGGCATGGCCGCGAACTCCGCTTCGGTAATCGCGCGGCGCCGCATTTCCTCGTTAAAAATCGACGGGTATCCGCAGTTCAAGCAAAGAGAAATATCGCCATGGCGCGGCTTCCTGCCCTTTCCAATGGCGCAGCTCACCGTATCGACGGTGTAGCCGCAGCGGGCGCAAAGCTCGATCACCGGCAAGAGATATTGTTTCATGGCGTCCAGTCCCAAAAGCCTTGGGCGCCGCGTGCGTGCACGGGCGGGACAAGCAGCTCGATGTCGAGCATCGGCCATGCCCAATTAAACGTGAAGGGTCGATTCGAGTCGTTCTCGACCGGAACGCCGAACTCGCTCATCACCTTGTCGCCGCGTATCGGCTCGCCGAGGACGGCAGTGCAAACGACGTGCGACAGGACAGCGAGGCTCGGCTCAACGGCAACCTTCGCAAGCCACTCGCCAGCGACGTCGGCGCGTACTGCCGTCCTCCGCGCAGAGCGCACGATCCACGCAACCTCGGTGTGGCGTACCTTCCGCGCGCCGGCGTGAATGGCGATGCGCTGCCCGATGATGGCCCGGGGCGGCGCCCACCCTCGGAACTCGTAGGGCTTCGCGCCGATCGCGACCAGCGAGGCCCAGGGCTGCCAAAGCGTGATCGCCTTCACGGCAAAGCCTCCCGCAGCCGATCGATCGCCGCCCCGATGATCGAGGCCGGGGCGCCGGACGCGTCGCGTTTGACCGCGCCAGCAATCGTCGCAATCGGGGTCCCATGCTGTAATGCCAGCGAGAGAAGGATCGCGCCATCGCAGGCCATCGCATCCGATTCCGCACCGCTCTTTCCCGCAATGAAAACCTCGCCGAGTTCGCCGTCCTCGTAAAAGCCGAGCGTGACCGCGAAGGGTTTCGCCATGCCGCCCCAGGCGACCTCAAACGTCTCCGCTCTGCGGCGCTGGGGGAGGATGCGCCGGGTCATTCGGCAACCTTTAGCTTCGCGGCCGGCCGCCCGGTGCGCTTTTCAGGATCGAGCGCCCCGGCTAATTGGCGGATCGCTTTTATCAGCTCCGTTGCCTGCGATTTCGTCGTCAGAACGGCCTCGACGTGCAGCTCGACGCCGTTATTCGTTTCCAGTCTGACATCGCAGCCTTTCGGGATGCGCATTTCATTTCCCCGTTTCAGAAATCGAGCAACCTCTCGCTCGTCTTCGGCACGCTGCTCTCGCCTAAAATGTATTCCACATCCACGACCGCCCCATCCTTGAGCATCTCCCAATGATCGATGATCCATTCGTGAGCGACCGGGAAAGTGCGTGCGCCCTTCCACCCATAGGGATCGTTCCACGCCGGCTTGCCGCCGGCATCGAGCGGGGTGAGGATGATGTTGGGGCGACCGTCGAGCGGATAGCCGCAGCGGCGTAGCAGGTAATGCTGCGCATCGTTGCCGGCATTGGCGACGTTGATGCACAGCACCGGGATGAACGTGCCCGCGTCGCGAACCTCAAGAAGCTTCGTGGTGATCATTTAGAGCCTCAATCTCTTCGGCCTGCGCCAACGCCTTCTCTAGTTCATTCGCGCATTTCTCAAGCCGCTCGGCTTCGATCTTGCAGAGCACGGCTTCCTCGAAGTCTCTGGTCAGGCGCCTCTCGTAAGAGACGTCGCGGAGGGTCTCTGCCGTTCTGCGCCAGTGAAAGACCAGTTCGCGGACTTCGTTCATGGCGCTCATCGCGGCACCACAGATCCGTCCAGTTTCTTCTTCCATCTCGACGTTCGCGCGCACGGAAACCGCGAGGGCTTGCGAATGCCGAGATGACGATCAGAAACGCGCTTGGCCTTGGCGATACGGGGGATGTCTTCCTTGGCCGTCGTCTCGCGATGGCACGGGATGCAAACGCAGAGGCAGTTTTCCAACGTCGACTCGCCTCCGAGGGCGCAGGGGACGGTGTGATGGAATTCAAAGTGTCCGATCGTTAGCCTAGCGCCGCATGATTCGCAGTGTCCGCAGGCGCGAAGGTAAGCTTGACGACGAATGAGTTTGGGGAATTCTCGTCTCACGGATCAACTCCATCATTGCAGAACTCACGGTTGTACCAATCTCGCCATGATTCAGATTTGGCACGATAGGTGATCGTGCCGCAGTTTAAGCACGTCTTCTGGGCTGGTTCAGAAGTCATGCCGCGTCCTCAAACTCTCTGAACTTCACGCCATGCTGGGTCCCGAAGGCGATAATGAGTTCGATCAACGCGCTCATCTCGTCCCGCGTCATGTCAGACGTGCGCATGCCGAGCGGGACGAGCGTGCCGGGATCGATGCCGGGGACGACCTCGGCCTTGCGAAGCGAGGCGGTGCAGATCTCTTTCCAATCCTCGGCACAATATTTCCGTCCGTACCATTCGACCTGTTTTGCGATTTGACCCAACAATGACCAGAGCATTGCGTTTTGCTCCGTCGTCCTTCGAGGCGACCGGAATTCAACCGTCGTCCCGAACGGCGCATTGCGCGCCCAGATCGCAATCAGCGAGCGATCGGAATCCTTTCGGATCAGGACGGCATTGCGGCTCATTACTTCTCCATCGGCTTGTCGCCGGGGAAATCAAACGGGTTCGGTTGCTTGCCGGTCGAGATCGGATCGGATTTCTTTGCCGGCGGCGCGGGCGGCTCTTCCGTGGCGGGTTTTTGCTCAACCTTTTGCTCGCCCTCGTCGGACCATTCGACGGCCTCGGCCGGCGCCTGGGCGAAGACAAGATCCTCAGCAGGCGTTGAGGGCGGATCGACTCGACGCATCGGCGGCGCGGGCGGATCCTCGCGCGTCACTTGCGGATAGTCCTCGACCTCTTCCCGGATGCTGAGGCCTTTCAAAACGTCGGCAAAGCCATCGCGCAACGCAAAGGCGCGGGCCCGCATTCGCAGCATGCGCGGAGGATAGGTCTGCCACGGCGTGGGCTGGCCATCGCGCCCGCGCTTGGTCCAAAGGCCTGCGGTCTTGGCGTCCGCAACCGAGAAGTCGCGCCGGATCGGCTTGGGCTCGCCCCGGCGCAGCACCGTGCAGACGCCCATGTAGGCATCAGATCCAACCTTGCCCTCGAATGTCTCATCCATCCATTCGAGCAGGCCGCTTCCGCGGCAGAGCCCGATCACGGCGTCGCCCCAAATGCACGGGCGGCCGTTGATGACGGAGATCGATTGCAGGGCCATCATCGGTGGCAAACCCACCTCCAGTCCGTGCAATATGGCGATCATGGCCTGCTCGGGCATCTCAAGGCCCTTCGGCGCCATCCGTGCCTTGCAGACTGCGGTGGCGATGCGCCAGGCGTCCTCGAAATTCTGCGGGACGATGGCACGCACCAATCCACCGGCGGCGAGCGCCGGCAAACGCGGCTGATGAATTGCAACTTCGTTCATGCGGCGACCTTCGTTTTCACGATCTTCATTCCTGGCAGCTCGATGCCGGCTTTTGCGGACGCATTCGCGACCTTCTGCGCGGCGGCGCGAATGTCGGGATGCTCCTGGACATGCGTAAGCAACGCAATCCAGTCGGTGACCTCCGCGGTGGCAACCGTGCGCAAGGCCGTCGAGCGCTTGGATGATCCTGCCGTGGTTTTGACTTCCGGCAGTTGTTCGGGCGGCGTGCCTTTGGCGAGGGCGGCTGCAGCCGCGGCCTGGGCTTCCTCGTTCTTTTTCGAGAGCCACGGGCCGACGATGACCGCCTTGAGGCGGCGTTTGAGATTGTCCGCCCGATCCCTCAGCCCGAACCATTTTTTATCGACGGCACGACCGCCGTCGAGAAACGGCTGCTTTTCAACCTTATGAAGATTGTCGATCTTGCCCTGTAATTCGGAAAACGTATTTGCGAGATCGCTGGCCTGATCGGCGGCGGCCTGATCCTGCGCGGCGCCGGATTTGAGCATCCGCTCGGCCTCCCGCGCCAAATCATCGATGCGCTCGGCAATCGCCTCGATGGAATCATCGACGGGGGCGCGGTTATGATCGACGACCACTGAGTTTTCATCAGGCCATGGCTCACCGTTGCGCACCGCGCGAAAAAGCTCGTAGCTGATCGGCCTGCGGCTTACATACGGCCACGCTTCAAGCGCGGTTGTCTCTTCGATATCGACGCCATCGATCTGGCAATGGAGTTTGCCATCCTTATCGTACCAGTAGGCAACCGGCGCATAAGTGACTTCGCCCGTCTGCTTGTTCTTGCGGCGCGACCGGAAAAAACCGCACTGCGGATTGTTGGCATCGATCGGGCCGAAGCGACCTTCGAGCGCATCGCGCCACCATTCCCAGCCGTCTTTGGTTTCGGTCTCGGTCATGGCGCCCCATCCCCTTCGCAATCGATATTGCGCTCGATGTAATCGGCGATCTCGGAAAAGGGGGCTAGATCGTCATCGTTCAACCCGATCAGACAATCCTGCAGATCGTCGTCCAGGAACGGGAATGGATACGGGAGCACAGCCAGGCGGCGGATCGCGATCAGAAGCTTGATGAGTTGTTCGTCGGTCATGGCGCGGTCCATCCCCTTGGCGGGCGCGGTGAGAAAGCCCCGATAATTCTTTTGCGGTCGGGTCTGTCGCTCATGGCGCCGCGCTCCGTGCCGCGAACCCATCGTCAGCGCATGCATAATCGCCGCGCGGGGAGGCTGAGATGGGTTCGCAACGCGATGCCCCGTGCGGCGATCTCGGCATCAATTTCTCAGAGAGCAGGCCGCAGTCTCCCATCTGATCGAGCAGATCAATGACGGCTTCCCATTTGGAGCCTCCCCATCCGATTGGAGAGCCAGGGCCGGAATACGTAGAGTCATCGATCGCCGTGAACGTGCCGTTTGGCTGGCGCTCGGTGCGGACGGTGAGGCCGTCGAAATGGAGGAGATTGGACGACATAGGACGCATTTTATGCGCATACGTATATATGCGTCAACATGAAAAAATGCGTATAAGTATATTTTTAGGGGGCAAAGGGACTTATCGTTCTCGCAGCGGTTACAATCCGCGTTGCGGCAGGGGAGCCCTCAACCTCTGGGTGATCCACAATGCGTCAGCCCGCAAAGTCCGTCCAAGATCCGCAAGAACGCGCGCGGCGCCGAAAGCTTGCTTTTTACGTGATCGCCGGCTTGCTAGCGCTGTTTGTTGTCAAAACGATTTGGCAATATTTCACTGAGCCGCCCACGTCGATGACGACGAGCGCGGCGCCAGCAATCAAGCCCAGGGTAGACCTCACGGAGGGTGATGTTGTTTATTCTGAGAGTCCCAATGTGGTAGCCTGCCCCGTTAAGGAGAACGTCTCGAAACTCCACCGTATGGCCGAAATTGGCGATAAGGCTGCCTTCTCCAGCTTGCTTTTGACGCAATGCCGATTGCTGCACGACACCAGCGCCAAACTCTATGTAGAGAAGATACCTATTTTTTCGGATGATGTATGCGTTCGGCCGCAAGGCGAGATTGATTGCGTGTGGGTCTTTCGCGGCTCTCTAGTCAAGCAACCGCCAGGCTAACCAGGTGTGTCAGCGCGGCTTCACTATGTCGGCGACCACGTCGACGATCATTTCTCTCGTCCGTTTTGAATCCGCCATACCCCAAGAACGGTCAAGGTCTTGCCGGAGCCGGGCTTCGTCAGACTCGGTTACGTCGATTGGTTTGCCGTTCAATTCCACACTATGCTGACGCGCTAGGGTCTTGATATTTTCCGCATACTCTGGAATGGGCTCTGAACCGCTTACCCACCGAGACACCACGGATTGAGCTGCACCACCCACCAATTTCCCAAACTCGGTCTGGTTAACCTTAAGGATCTCCATAAGGGCCGACACGATCACAGGCCAGTTGGGACGTTCATAGCTCATGCGCCAATTTATGCGAAGGCGCATATAAAAATGCAAATACGTCGGCGCATATTCCCTCTTGACCTTTCTTATACGTATGCGCATAAATTGGCGCATGCACCAGATTGCGCATATCCGCAAATTCATCTTCGGCCTGACCCAAATTGAGTTCAGCGTGGTTGCCGGCGTCAGCCAAGGCACCGTTTCCCGATGGGAGACGGGCGAGCTTTTACCAAGCCTCGAAGAGATGTCCCGCATCCGGGCCGAGGCCAAGGTACGCAGCCTTGCCTGGGACGATAGTTGGTTCTTCGAGCTGCCATCACCGCAAAACCTTTCTCCTGCTCCAACTGAGGTTTAAGCCGCGATGGCACCATCCGCGACAAAGCCGAATTTTGCAAAAAACGGAGCCGCAAGTTCTTGCGGTCAACCCTCCGCAAGTTTTCGCGACAAGCCTTCCGCAAATACTTGCCGCCAATCCGCCGGAAATGCCGCAAGTTCTGGCGTGCGACCCCGCAAGATGTTGCGGTCGATCACGATCGTGGATACGGCGCGCGAACTCTATCCCGTCAAAACCGCAGCGCAGTTGGCTGGATTAACGGGCTATCCGCAGCGCACCGTTGAGTATTGGCTCCAGGGCGACAAGAAAATCCCGAGCGACGCGCTGATCGCGCTTCTGCATTCTGACCACGGCCGCGAATTCCTCGCTGGCGTCATGGCCGACGCCACGCCGCGCTGGTGGCTGCGGCTTAGGGCTTATCTCCAATCAATCAACCTTGCCGTAGCAAAACGCAACCAAGCCCGCGAAATGAAAGCGCTTCTCGATGGCGATTTCGGGGACGAGATTTCGGATGCCGCGCTTCTTTCGGACGAGGAATTTCATCGCCCGAAATCTGCGAAGGTTCATGCTCTGGATCGCGCCCTGGTGGGGCGCAAAGGGAAGGCGCGATGAGCGAGTTGAGTGACGCCAAGGCTGAGCTGAGTGAACTCAAGGCGCAGATTGCGGGGCTTGAGCTTGGCTTTGCAGCTTGCCCACCTCTAAGCGCGCAATGGGTCATTGTGGGTTGCGTGCTCGCCATCACGAAAGGCTGCGCAAGACTCGCTCAGCTTATCGCGCCTTGGATTGCAGACGACTAGTTGCATCACACTCAGTACTGCGTGCCCCGCCCGGTGGCTAACCCGGGCCTCAATTCTCCGGTTGCACGCCCATGTCTTCGTGGTGCGACGAGCGCGATGCATTGCTGCGGACCAGCCTCGATGAAGGGAAATCCTTCAGCGAGACGACGGCGATCATCAATGCGGCTTTCGGCACAAACTATTCTCGGAGCGCGGTCATCGGTCGCGCCGATAGGTTAAAGCTTTCATCGCAAAACCCGCCGAACAAACACGCGACAGCGCCGGTCGATACATTTGACATCTCCCACGATGACGCGCTCCGAGCAGCGCTCGCCAGCGGGCAATCATTCTCGGAAGCCGCCGCGTCTCTCAACGCTTCGCTCGGGACCACGTACACATCGAGCGCTCTGAAATACCGGGCCAGGCGCTTAGGCATCCGTTCCGCGAACCAGCCGACGCAGAAGAAGAGCGAGCGGAATCTGCGGAACAAAAACACAAAAGACGACGCCTTTTTTTCAGATTCCAATCCAGCGCAGGGCATTCCCTTGTCCCCCTCCATCGTCCCCGCCGACCGCGGGCCGGTCCCGCTTCTCTCGCTTCGCGCGCATCATTGCCGCGCGCCCATGGGCGACATCATGGGCGAGATGGAGCGCGGGCCTGACGGCTTGCCGCTGTTCTGCGGGGCGAGAAGGATTGCCGGGTCGAGCTATTGCGAAGCGCATCACAAGAGGTTCGTCGCGGGGCATGTCTCGCTTGAAAAAGATCACGATCGTCAAACAGCAAAAGGAAGTAGGGGAAATGAAAATAACGTTGAGCCAGACCGCGCAAATTGACATCATCAACGGTCAGCACGCTCGCATCTGGGAGGGCGTGGATGATACCGGGACGCCGATTAAGGCGTGGATCGTGGCGATAAGCCCTCAGACGCACGATGCGGAAGTCATAGAGCGTTTTGCTCTAGCCTTGCGCGAACTAAAAACATCCGGGCGTTCTGAAATCTTCGATATGCGGTTTTTTATCGATTGAAGGCCCTGTCGGCGCCGCAGGCCGGATGTGGCAAATTGGCATCCCGCAATGTGTTGCGATGAGCGGGATGCCGACGCCGATGCAGAGGGTTGTTATGAGAAAGAGCCAATCGAACTTGGTCATTCGTTCTGGGGGCATTGGTCATGGTCCTTCCACGTCGACGCAGATAAAATCGCTGTGAATGCCTACTACAACGAGATCGACCGCTACTGCTGCGACTGGCTTTCCAATCTCATGGACGCTGGCCTGATCACGCCGGGAAAGATCGATGACAGAGATATCAGAGAAATCAGTCCCGATGATGTCAGAGGATACGACATCGCGCATTTCTTCGCGGGCATTGGCGGATGGGATTACGCCTTGCAGCTCGCCGGGGGGGGCGGACCTCGACCTCTTTGGACGGGAAGTTGTCCATGCCAACCGTTCTCCGTCGCTACGTGCGCTCATGGCGGTGCGCAAGGGCAGGGCGATGACCGACATCTCTGGCCGGAATTTCATCGCCTCATCCGCAAGTGCCGCCCTCGCGCAGTCTTTGGCGAACAGGTTGATAGCGCGATCGGATGGGGTTGGTGGGACATCGTCGCGCTGGACTTGGAAACGGAGCTATACGCCTGCGCGGCGTCTGTACTACGCGCGGATGCTTGCGGTGCGGTTTTCACGAGACGACGGCTGTATTGGGTGGCCGTCTCCGATGGCGAGAGACGGCAGGGACATCAGTCGATCAACGGCGCATCTGTCAGCACGCAAGCGTCACTCGCCGTCGATAGCAACCCGCTGGATAGAGCGCGGCGGGCATTGGACGCTGGTGACTTCGGTCTATTGCCTAGCCATGGGCTATCCGTTGGCCTGGAACGACGTGCGACCTCAGCCTACGGCAACGCGATCGTCCCGCAGGTTGCGGCGGAATTCATCATGAGCGTCATGGACACACTGAAACCAACGAAAGGATTCTGACATGGCCAAGCAAGCTAACTACTCCAACGGTTTCGACAACGAGACGGTCAAGAAATTCCTCGCGCGCATCGACAATCTCTACGAGGGATTTGAGACCAAGCGGGCGGATTTCCGCAATGATCTGAAAGCGCTCTATGAAGACGCGGAGGAAAAACATCTCCCCGTCGACGAATTGAAAAAGCTGGTCAAGGTCCGCCGCGACATCGCCAAGCACGAGCGGATGTTCGAGGCGCTCGATGCCGAGGCGCGAGAGAGGATGGAGCAGCTCGCTATTCCCGCGGGGCTCGATGATTTGCCGCTCTTCAAGGCGGCCGATGAACGGGCGGCGGCGGCCGAATGATAATTTTTCCTTCCACAAATGAGGAAGCAAAAATTATCGAGGCGCCCATGATCGACAACATCACCACACAGGACAAGCTCGCCTGCATCGAGCGCGAGTTGCGGATGCGCGAACGGGTTTATCCGAAGCTCGTCGATCAGGGAAAAATGAGCGCCGGAAAGGCTGCGATTGAGACCAAAATCATGGAGGCCATCCGCTTCGACTATCTCGCCCAGGTCGAGAAGGAGCGACTTCTATGAGCCTGGATTATCAGCAATTCCTCGCCGGCAAGGCGCTGCTCGCCGAGAGCGTTGGGATCGATGTCGATGAAAGGCTTCTGCACCCGGCGCTGAAACCCTTCCAGCGGGCGCTTGTCCGATGGGCGTTGCGGCGGGGAAGGGCGGCGCTGTTCGAAGGGACGGGGCTCGGCAAGACCTTGCAGCAATTGGTCTGGGCTCGCACCGTTGCCGATCACGAGCACGGCCCGGTTCTCATCCTGACGCCGCTTGCGGTCGCCGAGCAGACGGTTGCTGAGGCGAAGAAGTTCGGCATTCCAGGCGTCGCCTATGCGCGCGATGAGGATGACATCAAGAGCGCGATCGTCGTCACCAACTACGAGCGTTTCGAGAAATTCGACATCGAGGAATTCGCCGGCATCGTCCTCGATGAGAGCGGCATCATCAAGAGCCACGACGGCAAGACGCGGGCGATGTTGACCGAGGCCTGCCGCGGAACGCCCTGGAAGCTGTGTTGTACGGCGACGCCGGCGCCGAACGACTATGCCGAGCTTGGCCAGCACGCTGAATTCCTTGACGTGATGACCGCCAAGGAAATGCTCTCCATGTTCTTCGTCCACGACGGATCGATCCGGGCCAATGACGATAGTGCGGGCAGCGACGGCTGGCGGCTCAAGCGTCATGCGGCGAGAGACTTCTGGCGCTGGCTCGCGTCCTGGGCGGCGATGGTGCGCCATCCGCGCGATCTTGGCCTTGAGGACGCGGGATATGATCTGCCGCCCCTGAATATGCATCAGATAACCGTGGCGGCCGATCTGAAGCCGATGGCGGGGCAACTCTTCCCGTTTGCCGCGTCAACGCTTTCCGAGCGCATTGCCGTTCGGCGCGACACGATCGACGAGCGCGTGCGCGCAGCGGTCAATCTCCTAGGACCAACGAAGCAGCCGGTCATCATCTGGTGTCAGCTCAATAAAGAACAGGACGCAATCGAGGACGTCCTGGGCGGCGAATGCATGTCGATCTACGGCAGCCTGTCGGCCGACGAAAAGGTTAGCCGCATTCAGCGATGGCTTGCCGGCGAGCGGCCGGTTCTTGCTACCAAAGCTAAAATTTTCGGGTTCGGGATGAACCTCCAATGCTGCGCCAAGATGATCTTCATTGGCGCGTCGGATTCCTTCGAGAGCACATACCAGGCCATCCGCCGCTGCTGGCGCTTCGGGCAAACGCGCCCGGTCGATTGCTATTTCATCGCCTCCGAGCTCGAGGGCAACGTCGTCGCCAATCTTCGTCGGAAAGAGATCGCTTATGAAGCGATGCTCGACGCGATGTCGGAGCACATGCGCGATCTGATGCGCGAACAGGTGCTCGGCCGCACCCGCAAGGATGCGAGCTATTCCCCAATGATCGAGATGGAGTTGCCGGCATGGATGGCGTGAGGGTGTGCGCGCAGGCCGCGGGCAAGCAATGGATGGTCTACAACGCCGACTGCATCGACGTGCTGCGCGGATTGAAGCCGGACTCGATCCACTATTCGATTTTCTCGCCACCTTTCGCGTCGCTTTACACGTTCAGCGACAGCCCGCGCGATGTCTCGAACAATAACGACGACGCGACGTTCTGGGCGCACTACCGCTTTGTTTTTGAAGGGCTTTTCCGCGCGCTCAAGCCGGGACGGCTGATCAGCATTCATTGCATGGATTTGCCGACGTCGATCACTCGCGACGGCTTCATCGGTCTGCGTGATTTTCCCGGAGACAACATCCGCCTCGCCCAGGACGTCGGGTTTATCTATCACTCGCGCGTCTTCATTCGCAAAGACCCGGTCTCGGCGATGCAGCGGACCAAGGCGCTCGGGCTTCTGCACAAGCAGATTGTCAAGGATAGCGCGCTCTCCCGCATGGCCGTCGGGGATTCCATCGTCACCCTGCGCAAGCCGGGCGAGAACGACGAGCCGGTCTCCGGCATCTTCACCGAATATCACGGCGATGATTTGAGCGACGAGCGATTGACTGCCGAGGCGAGGGCAACGCTGGAGGGCGATTCACGAACGCTCGCGCAGCACAAGTCCATTCTGATCTGGCAACGCTATGCCGAGCCGGTCTGGACGGACATCGCGCAATCGGAGGTTCTTTCGCATCGGCTGGCGCGCGAGGAAGCCGACGAGCGCCATATCTCGCCGCTTCAATTGACGCCAGTGCGCCGCTGCATCGATCTGTGGTCCAATCCTGGCGATGTCGTCTTCTCCCCCTTTGCCGGCATCGGCACGGCTGGCTATGTCGCGATCGAACTCGGGCGCAAGTTCGTCGGGGTAGAACTGAAAGCTTCATACTATCGCCAGGCGGTTGCCAACCTGACCGCGGCGGAGCGCCGTCAGCGCGGACTGTTTGACGCTGATGATGCGGAGGCGGCGGAATGAGTCAATCGCCGCTGATATTGGCTCTTGATCTTGCCTCCGTCGTCGGCTTTGCCATCGGCCGCCCTTCCGATCCCATTCCCGTTTTCGGTTCTTTCCGCTGCGCGCCGCCTCAGGCTTCGTTAGGAGCTGTTTACCACGGTTTATCCAGGTGGCTGGTCTCTACCATTGCCTCTGAGAAAATCTCGCTCCTCGTCTTCGAGGCGCCGATTGCGCCCTCGTTCCTGAAAGGGAAGACGAGCGCCCATACCGCGAGAGTTCTCATCGGGCTTTGCGCCATTGCCGAGGAGATCGCCTTCGATCTTCGCATCGAATGCCGCGAGGCCCAGGTCCGCGATGTCCGCGCCCATTTCATCGGCGGCAATTTCAAGCGGGAAAGAGCGAAGGCTTTGACGATCGAGGCGTGCAAGCGCCTAGGCTGGAACGTTCGCAACGACAATGAAGCAGATTCCTGCGCGCTGTGGAATTATCAATGCTCCATTTTCGATCCGAAGATCGCGCTGCGGGCATCGCCCTTGTTTCAGCGGAGGGTGGCATGAGGAAGCCGGACTTCGTCATCGGTCGCGCGGGCGCGCCTTATCTGGAACGCTGGTGGGTGATCCCGCGCAACCGCTGGTTCAACATCTATCTGCACCATTTTCTCTCAGCGATCCTGGTCCGGCCGATCTCGCCGGCAACGAAAAAAGAGCCGGCGAAACCGGGAGCGGCGGCGGCGGGCAATCGCGACCTAGACGACGAGATTCCATTTTGAAAGGACTCGTGATGGTCTCGTTCTACAAACATCACATCCCAGACTGGATGGACGGGACCGAGGATCTCGATGCGGAGACCTATCGAACCTACCATGTGATCGTTCAACTGATCTATTTGAACGAGGGGCCGATCGCGAACAACGAGCACGGTATCGCGGGGCGCTGTCGGCAGCATGTTTTGAAGTTCCGCAGGTGCTTTCAGACCCTCATGGAACTGGGAAAGCTGACCCTGACCAACGACCATCGCATTGCAAACCTCCGGGCAACCTCCGAGCTACTCGACCTCGACTCCCACCGTACCAAGGCTGCACTAGGGGGTAGTAGGTCCAAGGGAGTGCCGAAGTCGTCGAGAGGTTCGCAAACTAAGACATTGGAAAATAACGAGACGGAAACAGTGCCGCTGTTCGACTCGCAACACATAAGAGACAAGACTAGACAAGAGAAGAGAAGAGAAGACTCTCTCCCTGCGGGGCGTGCATGCGCGGGCTCGAAGCCGAACGGCAATGCTGCCTCGCAGCCCGATGATTGGCCAAACGATTACGCCGACCAGTTCTGGGCAGCCTATCCTCGCAAAATCGAAAAAGTTACTGCGATGAAAAAACTCGCCGCTTTGCGCAAGGCGCGAACCGTCACGTTTGCCGAGCTGATGGCTGGAACGCGCCGCTACGCTAAAGCAATGACGGGAACAGAAGCGCGCTACATCAAGCATCCAGCAGCGTGGCTCAACGCCGGACGATGGGCCGACGAATCCGCCTCGCTGCCGCGCTCAACGTCGACAGACACACTGGACGAAGTCTGCCCGCCAGAAATTTATCGGGGTGTCCGATGAGAACCGATATCACCGAGATCGCTCGCCTGCTTGCAGCACGCGCCGAGGCCGTGGCGGCCCACTTGCTCCCGCAAGGCAGCCGTGACGGAAACGAGTGGCGTGCAGGATCGGTCAGCGGCGAGCCGGGCAAAAGCCTCGGTGTGCATCTCGCAGGGCCCAAGGCCGGTATCTGGTCTGACTTCGCCGACAGCGACACCGGCGGCGATCTGCTCGATCTCTGGCGTCGCGTCCGCGGCATCACGCTCGGTGAGGCGCTTGGCGAAGCGCGCGAGTGGCTCGGCATCGCTACGCCGAAGCCGTATCGCGAGCCGAAAAAAAGTTATACGCGACCACAGAGGCCGGTCTGCCACGCGCCACAATCGCGCGTGCTGGATTATCTGCGCGAAGAGCGCAACATCTCCGGCGATGTCATCGCGCGCTACCACATCGGCGAGAGCGGCAACGATATCATCTTCCCGTTCCTGCTTCCCGATGGCACGCTCGCGCTCGCCAAGCGCCGCAAGGCCGAGGACGGCGCAAAACCGATTCCGACCGCGGGCAACTGCGAGCCGATCCTGTTCGGCTGGCAGGCGATCGATCCCAATGCGCGCGAGGTGATCCTGACCGAGGGCGAGATCGACGCGCTGTCCTGGGCGACCTACGGATTCGCGGCGATGTCGGTACCGTTCGGCGGCGGCGGCGGAGACAAGCAGCAATGGATCGAGAACGACTTCGAGCGCATGGACCAGTTCGAGAGAATTTATCTCTCGACCGACATGGACAAGCCAGGCGAGGAGGCCGCGATCGAGATTGCCGATAGGCTCGGACGTCACCGCTGTTTGCGGGTCCAGTTGCCGCGCAAGGACGCCAACGAATGCTTGAAGCAGGGAATCTCGCGCGAGGAAATGGCCGATTGCCTCGCGAAGGCAGTGACGCTCGATCCGGAAGGATTGCGGCGGCCAAGCGAGTTCACCGACGAGGTGATGGCGCTGTTCTGGCCGAAGGACGGCGCCAAGCTCGGCTATCGCACGCCCTACAAGAAGCTCGGCGACGATCTTCTCTTCCGCCCGGGCGAGGTATCGCTCTGGTCGGGCTCAAGCGGTGTCGGCAAGAGCCAGGTGCTCTCCGATTGCGTGGTCGACTGGGTCGATCAGGGAAGCCGCGTCTGCCTTTGCTCGCTCGAAATGCGCCCCGAGGAAAGCTTGAAGCGGATGTGCCGCCAGGTGGTCGGCGTGCGCAAACCGACCGAGGACGCGATTCGTCGCGCGCTGTTCTGGCTCGATCGCGGGCTTCTGCTCTACGACAGGCTCGGCAAGGAGCGCGTCAAGAGCCTCATTACCGTGTTCGACTTTGCGCGGGGAAAATACGGCTGCGACCAGTTCGTGATCGACAGCCTGATGCGGCTCGGCATCGACAGCGACGACTACGTCGGCCAGGAGCGGGCAATGTACGAACTCGTCACCTGGGCGCTCGCCCGCAATGTGCACGTCCATCTCGTAGCGCATACGCGCAAGGGCGAGAAGGACGGTGTGATTCAGGGCACCGAGGACATCAAGGGCACGATGGAAATCGGCGCCAATGCTTTCAACATCATCATCCTTTGGCGAAATCGGAAGCTCGAAGAACAGATAAATGCGGCGAAGGACGAGGAGGAAAGAAAGAAACTCGAAGAGCGGCCGACGGTTTTATTCAACGTCTCAAAGCAGCGCAACGGCGACTTCGAAGGCAAGATCGGCTTGTGGTTCGACATGGACAGCTATCAGTATCAATCGGCGCATGACCGAAGCGTATGGAAACGGAATTATATCCGGCACGATGACCAGATGGAGTTTGTAGCATGAGCATTCTCGGCAGCATCATCAACACGATCTTCAACCATCCGGTTGCGCAAGGCGAGCCGAGCCAAGCGCCAGGCGCAAAGCCCGCCTCACCCTCGCAGGAGCGCCGGGTGCCGCGCGATCCGCCTCCGTCGCCGGCCCAGCAATCCCCGCTCGATGCAAGGGCCGGCGGTCCCCCGGTCGACATCGACGCGGTGATGAACGCGCTTGTTGCCGAGCGCGGAGAGAAGCTCAACTGGAAGGATTCCGTCGTGGATCTTCTCAAGGCGTTGGGCCTGGACTCGAGCTACGACGCGCGTGTTCGTCTCGCGCAGGAATTGCATGCGCCGACCGATCTTATCCGCAAGGACAGCTCAGGGATGAATATTTGGCTGCACGACGCCGTCCTCCGAGCGATTCAGCACAACGGCGGAAAATTGCCGGATGATCTGAGGGTGAGGTGATGGGACACGACGTTCGTTGTTGGTTGTCGCAAACCGTCCACGGACTTGCTGACACGTTCATGGCTGCCGAGGATCCGTCGATCTACACCACGGATAACGTCAGCGCGCTCGCGCGGCTTATCGAAGACGAAGTGGAGGACTTCATCGCGTATCTGCGGCCGGAGGAGGAGAAACGATGACAGAGAATATTTCAGCGAAACCGCGCTTCGATATTAAGAAATTTCCGACACCGGATTGGCAGCGCGTCGAGAAACCACGCCTTGAGGCGAAGACAAGACGCAAAATCCAATTCGGAGATGACCCGCGGCGTCCGATGCTGGCGCTCGATGTCGAAAGCCAAATGATCACTGTCGAACACCACGTGTGCCGCCTCCGAAACCGAAACACCTTCCGGCACGCGAAATTGACGGGCTGGTCCTACAAAGCCGGGGGCGTCGTGCGCGTAATTGGCAGCAATGTTGATCGCCAAGTCACTGAGTTCTTAGAGGCGCAGCGCATTCGCGAGCTGGAAGAACAGAATAGGGCCCTGCGCGGCGAGATAGATGAGCTGACTCGGCACCGATCCCATGCGACGGACACCGCTTGGTCGTTTAGAAACGAGATCGTGGCGCTGCGTGCGGAAGTCCGCAAATTGGAAGAAACTCTGGCGTGGCTGCGCAACGGCGAAGCCGCGCCCGCCGTCGATCTGTCCAGGCTGCCAGGATGGCATTGATGGACCGCGACCCTTATCGCGGCTTGACCGTTTGGCTGTGGTTTTGGATCGCGCTTTCGCTCGCGGTCGGGTTTCTCGGCGCCTATTACGGCCAGTGAGGAGCTTAAGGGGAGCACCATGAGCGATCCGGTTAGATGGTTCGATCCTTTAGGACGATGTCGGTGCGGCAAGGCCGCAACGGGTGTTTTGCGCGGCCCGAGAAATGAAAGCTATGGCGCATATTGCAAGACCTGCGCAGAAAGCCGATTGAGGGCTGCGGAGAGGGAGCGAGTGCGGGAAAGCCAAAGAGATCGGGGAAACGAAATGAGGTGAGTGGCACAATGATTGAAACATCACGCCGCAAGTTCATCGGCTCGTTGATCGCGCTGGTCGCCGCGCCTGCGATCGTGCGCGTGTCGTCCATTATGCCGGTGAAGGCGCCGGACAATCCCTGGATTGAGATACTCGATGCGCGGTGGGGAGTGAGGGCGACTGCTTTTCCGCATTTGTTGGAGATACAGCAGATACAGAAAGCCGCGCTAGCCGAAATCGCGCGGTCGTTTTACGTGCCGGAGGAGTTTCTGCGATGACCCTCCGTCTCCATCGACTGCAGCGAACTTTCCGGCTGGATTAGTGCAGCCGCTTGTTGAGATTATTTGGGAACGCAGCCATGATCAGCGTTTCGGTTGACTGCTCGGATGTTCTCGGATGGGCGCGCCTTTGCGAGATAGCGCCAACGCAGGCCAGGATTGCTATGTCTCGCGCGATTAACGACGCCGGAAACGGCGCCAGGACCGCCGTAGTCCGCTCCCTCGGCAATCAAATGGGCCTTCTCTACGGGACTGTGCGCTCGGAGCTGACAATCGTTCCTGCAACCACGTCCCGGCCCGAATACGCAATCAAAAGCTCCGGCGGCTATATGTCGCTTCGCTCGTTCGACGCCCAGCAGCGGCCGGCCGGGGTTAGCGCGAGACCCTGGGGAAGGAATCGTGTCTTCAGAGGGACGTTTATCGTGCGATCGCTCGGCGGCCAGGTCTTTCGAAGGACAACGCGCGCGCGGTTTCCCATTGCCAAGTTGTGGGGCCCGGCTATCCCTGTTGAAATGCTGCGAGGCACCGTCCCTCGTGTCTTCGAGGATTCGGTCGTCGAGCGGTTGCCGAAGCGGCTGGCGCATCACATCGCGCGGCTAATGCCTGACAGCCTGGGAGGGGCGATGTGACTGTCACCCTGTACGATGAGTTCTGGAATGTAGTCAGGTCAATTGAAACGCCGGATGACGAAGATATTGGAGCGGTTACCTTTCACGATGGCCGAGTGTTCGTCCATCGCGAGGTGGATAAATTTGTCGAGGTGCGGGTCTACGACGCTGATGCCGGGAGAATGCTGTGACCGAGCTGCGTCAATTTTTGATCGCCCTCATGTCCGGTCTCACAACCAACGAAGCCATAACAAACGGCGAAAAGGCTGATTTTCTGCTGAATCAATTAGCGCAACATGGCTACGTGATCGAGCGGAAACGCTGTCCCCATTGCGGAGAGACGTTGCCATGATCGATCGCCAGGGCGGCAAGATTCTATTTGAGTGCGATAGCTGCGACGACGTTTTCGAGGGCGGCGAGGATGAAGAATTTGCGAGCGCCTGGGCGCGGGCAAAGGGTGAGGGTTGGAAGGCCATGAAAATCGCTGACGAGTGGTTGCACGGTTGCCCGCGATGCGGACGCTCTGGACCGAAGGGGTACTTATTGGGCTCCGAAGCTTCCCATCCTCATCCGCTTCAAGCGGTGGCTTATCGGATGAGGGTCTGTCAACATAGCGAAACAGTTCTTAACTAGCGTCTCATTGCTCAACTCTATGGAGGAACAGACCAATGACAGCGAAAGAGCAACACCCTGCAGCCAAGGTACACACCGAGGCCGCCTCACATCACCAGGCCGCGGCCCATCATCATCTGCAGGCCGCCCATCACCACGAGCAGGGCGAGCACGAGGATGCGGCAACTCATGCCGAGAGTGCTGAGGCCAAAGGCAAGGCGGCTGCAACCGCAAGCACGACAGCCAAGACAGTAACGGCCGAGCATCAGTAATCCGTTGCCATGCGGCACGCAGGCGGATGACCTTTAGAAGGAATGCCCCCTGTCATTCCTTCCTGCGCCGTTAGGTCATCAAGCCATCCCGGTCCCTGCGTGCCGGCCCAGCGGGAGGGGCGCATGCTCCCGCAACTTGATTTGGGTGGAGAGAAGCAATTGGCACTGGACGCAGGCAAGTTCGCATTTGTCGTCGTGGTGCTGATCTTCTCGTGGATCTGTGGCATGAAGCTCGGTGCCGATGTCGAGAGACGGATGCGCGAGCGTCGTGACCACAAAGCAATTGGGGACGTAACCGATGATGGTGGATGCAAACGAGATCATGAACGAACTGAAGCAGATCCACGCCAAGGTGAGCGAGCTGGATCGAGCACGATTGGCAATGGCGTCGATCGAAGCGCAGCCAATGGAGCTGATGGAGTTCGAACCCGACAAGCGGATTGATGAGCTGCTCAACGAGGTGCGTGCGCTGCGTGCTGAGTTCGAGAAGGGACAGATGCGCAAGTGATCGTGATCGCAATCGGCCATCGGTCTGATGGCTGCGATCGTCGCAGCGCTTGCCGTTGTCGAGTTCAAGCTCGAACGCGCGCGTCGTCGCTCGATCGTCGATGGGATACGACGACGCCCATAGAGTTAGGGACCGTATTTTTAATCTCTAAATCGCGGGCGCGCCGCGTCCCGAAATATCACTCGCTGCAAAAATAAATTGATGAGGGTTTTCCGTATCTTATGGGCGATGCCGAAACCAGCGTAACCGCCAAAGTGCTAGGTTCGTGGCTCAACTGCACCACCAAATCCATCCGGGAACTGGCCGAGCGCGGTGTCGTCGAGCGATCTGGTCGCGGCCGCTATCCGCTCAAAGATTCCGTTCGCCGCTATGCCGATTACATGCGCAAGGTGGTCACTGGACGCGGTGAGGGAACCGCTGCCGCCGAGCGTGCGCGGCTTGCTCGCGCCCAGGCCGAGGCCGTCGAGCAGAAGAACGCGCGGCTTGCCGGCACGCTGGTCGATGCTGATGCTGTGCAACGCGAGTGGAACACTATTTTGGCGGGTGTGCGCGCGCGGCTGCTTGCGGTTCCTGCGCGCGTGCAACAACTTGCACCGCATCTGATGCGCAGCGATCTCGATGCGATCGACCACGAGATCCGTGAAGCGCTGGAAGAACTGGCAACCGATGCTCATCGCGACGACCACCGCGAGCCCGATGCGCCTGCGTCGCACCGCCCTCGCCGTGCTGCGGCCGCCGCCGCGCCTGCCGCTCTCGCAATGGATTGAAGGCAATCTGCGACTGCCCGAGGGCATCTCTGCGCTGCCTGGCCGTGTGCATCTGTGGCCGTATCAGCCCGCCATTGCCGACGCAATCGGCGATCCCGCAATCGAGCGCGTCACTCTGGTCAAACCGGTGCGCGTCGGGTTCACCACGTTCCTGACTGGCGCAATCGGCTCGTTTATTGTGAATGAGCCGTGCCCGGTCCTGGTATTGCAGCCGACCGAGGCCGACGCGCGCGACTATGTCGTGTCCGATATCGAGCCGATCTTCGACGCAACGCCGTCGCTTGCAGGCATACTTTCGGATGATATGCCCGAAGGCGAGCGCAACACGCTTCTGCATCGGCGGTTCCCGGGCGGAAGCCTGAAGGTCGTTGCTGCCAAAAGTCCCCGCAATCTTCGCCGCCATACCGCGCGCGTCCTCCTGGTCGATGAAGCCGATGCGATGGAGGTCGGGAAGGAGGGCAACCCCATTCGTCTTGGCGAGCGGCGGACGCTGTCGTTCGCGAACCGGAAAATAGTCATCGGCTCGACGCCATCGTTCGAGGACACGAGCCACGTCCTTCGCGAGTATGCGGAGAGCGACCAGCGCATCTTCGAGGTCCCGTGTCCGCAATGCTGCGTCTTCACCGAAATCATGTGGCGCCACATCGAGTGGGAGCAGGACAAGCCGGAGACCGCAGCGTTCCGGTGTCCGCACTGCAAGGAGCTGATCCACGAACGGCACAAGCCTGCGATGGTCAAAGCCGGTCGCTGGCGGGCGCAAAAGCCCGAGGTGTCATCGCATGCCGGATTCAGATTGAATGCTCTGGTATCGCTCCTGGCCAACGCGTCGTGGGGCAAGCTTGCGAAGGAGTTTCTGCAGGGAAAAGACGATCCGAGCGAGCTGCAGACATTCACCAACACGATTTTGGCCGAGGGCTGGAGCGGAGCCGCCGAGATCGACGAGAACGATGTCGCCTCGCGGGCCGAGCCGTTTTCACTTGAGGCGATCCCGCCCGAGGTGCTCGTCATCACGATCGGGGTTGACGTGCAGGACGATCGCCTAGAGGCGACTGTCTGCGGGCACACCAAGACGCACGGCTGCCTCGTGCTCGGCCATATCGAGATCTGGGGCTCGTATCTGGACGATACGACATGGTTCGAGTTGGACGAATTGCTCAAGACGCGCTGGCCGCATCCGCACGGCGGCCGGCTCAAGGTCGATGCCGCGTGCATTGATGCCGGCGACGGCGAGCATCTTGAGCGCGTCCTCAGCTTCACCGGCCCGCGGCTCTCCCGGCGCGTCTGGGCAATCAAGGGCGCGTCGGGAGCGCGGCCGGCGTTTCAGATCAGCAAGTCGAAAATCAAGGGCGCGCGGCTCGCCATCGTCGGCGTTGACGGGCTCAAGGGGCAGATATTCGAGAAGCTCGCGCGCGGACGGATGATCCGCTTCAGCGACAGCCTGGCGCCGGTTTATTTCGAGCAATTGTCATCCGAACGGCGCGTTGTCCGCTATCGCAAGGGGCAGCCGGTCCGAACCTTTGTCCGCATCGCCGGGCGCCGCGCGGAAGCGCTCGATGCCCTCGTTTATTCGTTTGCCGCCCGCTCCGCCGTGCAGGTGCAGCTCGCCGCGCGAGAGGCCGCACTCAAGGAGCCGGCCGCTTCGGCAAAGCCGAAACAATCACCGGCGGCCAATTGGGCGTCCAGTTGGGCGAACAGATTCAACAAAGGCTGAAAGTTAGTCCTCGGGCTAACAACCTCTAAACATTTCCGCCCATCGCGCATTATCGTCGCATGCGTCGCGCCGATATCATCTTTATCATTCTGTGTTTCCTCATCGCCTTTCTGGCGTTCGTGCTGGTCGCCGCGATAGTCGCTGGCGCATCGCCGCCGTTGCATTTGGTTCAAACCAATCATAGCTTGCGCGCCGATGACACTGCTTGACGCATCAGGTGATCCGATCCGGCGCCGAGTCGTCGCGTCGCCGCGTCCGCAATCTGCATTCCTGCGTGGTCTTCAAGAGCCGTTGCTCTGGTCGTGGAACGTCGCGCTCCGCGAGCCCGCCGACGAATACCGCCGGGCGTGGATCGATGTCACCACGCGAACGATCGACGCGCTGCATAACTCGGGCTGGCTTGCGGGCGGAGTCACCCAGGCAACCGCCGCAATCTGCGGCCCCTTCATGGCGCTCAATGCCAAGCCTGATCCGTCCCTGTTCGGCGGCGAGAAGGAAGCCGCGGACTGGGCGCGCCAGGTCGAGCGGAGGTTCGAAGTCTGGGCGCGGTCTCCTTACGCCTGCGATCTGATGATGCGGCAGAATCTCGGGCAGATGTGCAAGCAGGGCGTCAAGGGTTATTTCGGGACCGGAGAGATCTGCGGCATGGTCCGCTATGTCAAGCGGCCCGGACAGGCGCATGGCACCAAGATTCAAATGCTTCCTTCGACGCGCATTCCGCAGGCCGCGCAATGGCAGAATCCGCCTTCCGTCCAGGGCGTCGTTCTCGACCGCGACGGCGCCCCGCGCGCCTATTGGTTCAAGACCGTCGATCCGATTATGATGATGGAGGGCGAGGAGCGGCTGGTCATGGCCCGCGATCGGTTTGGCCGGCCGGTCGTTATCCATATCCACGATTCGCCGCCAACGGTCGTCCGCGGCATCTCGCCGCTCGCGCCCGCGCTGCAGATCGTCCGGCAATTCGACCAGTTGAGCAACGCCACGCTGACGGCGGCGCTCCTGCAGGCCATATTCGCCGCGACGCTCGAATCCGATCTTCCGACCAATCCGGACCTGCTGCAGCTATTCCAGAGCGAGGAGGAGCAGGCGATCGGGAGCCAGCCGACCGGCGTTACCGGCGAGTTCAACAGCTTCATCGCCGCCAAGGCCGAATGGTACAAGAGTCTTCCGTTCAACATCGACATGACCAAGCACGGCAAGGTGCTGACGCCGTTCCCGGGCGAGCATCTGGAATTTCTCGGCAGCAAGCACCCGAATGCCGAGTTCAAATGGTATGCGCGTTTTCTCCTGCTCGAAGTCGCCCGCTGCCTCGGCATCACCTATGAGCAACTGACCGGCGACCGCGAGGGCGCGACCTATTCTTCCGAGCGGATGGGATCGGCCGAGAACCATCTCATCGTTCTTGACAAGCGCCAGGGCATGGCCGGCTCGTTCATGCAGATCGCCTACGAGGCCTGGCTCGAGGAGGACATCGAGCTTGGGTTTACGCAAGTGCCGGGCGGATTGCCGGCATTTCTTGCTAACCGCGACGCGTTCTGCCGCGCCGATTGGCGCGGCCCGCCGAAGCCAACGGCTGACGAACTCAAGGCCGCGAAAGCGATGCAGATCAAGCTCAACGAGCACATCATCACCCGCGAGGTGGCGTGCGCGGACGAGGGCCTGGACTGGCAGGACGTTGACGATCAGCGCGCGCGCGAGCGCGACAATGCGGAAGCGCTCGGGCTCGATCCGGATCCGGTGCAGTCTGCGTCGCCCCTGGGCGGCGGCGGCGATGTGAGCGGCTACGATCCAGATGACGCCGACACGCCCGCCGGCAAACGAAACCAATCTCTTTTCGTGCGATTATCCAGAATTGAGAAGGCAATCGTCGAGATCGCCGAGCATTTGGAGGCGGCCTGATGCCCGAAGCCGTCGATATGAACGATCCGTGCGCAAGGGCAAATGAACTGCGTCAAGCCTATTGGCGGCTGTCCCAGGGCGCGCAAGAGACGGAGGTGACCTACCAAGCAAACGGGGTCTTGCGCCGTGTCCGATACGCCCAGCCATCGATAACCCATCTTCTTAACGAATTGCGCGCCGCCGAGAACGAATGCGCAGAGCTTCAAGGATTGCCTGCAAGGCGTCGTCGCTTTGCGATCATGGGAAGCGCAACGAGGCAAAGGTTGTGAACTCGTCATCATGAGAGCGCCCGAGATCACCCTTCCGCTCCGCGAGCGCGTCGATGAGGACGGGGCGCCGGTGCACGAGTTCGTGGTGGCGGGATTAAACGACCCGTACGCCTTGGAGGCGGACGGCCAGTCCCTGGTCGGCCGCATCGACAAGGAGCGCGGGGCGGCGCAGGCGATCGCGGTTGAATCTCCGCTCGAATTATCCGGCGGCGCGTTGAAGGCGCCCGCCATGGTAGGCCTGCTAACGCTTGCGAACGACACGAAAGGGCAGCTTGACCAGCACATTAGCGCGCAGGAGGAGACGGATCAGGCGTTGGCGCAGCGATTGAGCGACATGGACTCCCAGATCGACCAGCTGCGGATCATAGAAACATTGTCAGCCGGAAATCAGATCGAAGAGGTGGCCTGTCCAAGGAATAATTGGTTCATGTATGACATGACCGCCGACCTCGACACGCAAGACGGTTGGCATGACGACAGTTATTATCAGCCCACAATCCCTGGGATCTATTTGTTTCAAATTAACGCGCCGGTCGTTGACCAAGTTACGCTGCTAAAAAACGATGAAGAAAGTCACGACCATGCCAACCAGATTTTCGCGATGGGGAGAGTCGGGAATCCTGGGTTTATCAGCGGCAGCGTTATGACCTACATGAATGGCGCGACCGACTATGTGCGCCTGTGGTTTTACTCATCTTCCGGACGTTTGGACCGCTCTCATCATACCGAACTTCAAGCATTCAGGATGCCGTCTGCGGCGCGAAATGAGCCAGAGGAAATCCCCGAGGAGGACGGGGACGGGGACGAGGATGATGGAGGTGTGGAATGAACCCGCTCGGCTATCCCCACATCATGTCTCGCCTGGTCAACGTGCCGATCATGGCACATCCTGCCAAGGTCGCGGTCGTGTTCAACGTGCTCGCCGGCAAGCTCGGCCATGCGCCGCTTGCGCTCGCTGACGATCCGCTCTCGCGATCCATTGCCGAATTGCCGCGGCGGGCGCCGCAGTCAAGCCGTTTTGCCGGCGAATGGCCGGCCGCCGAGGAAGGCGGTCGATCAATCGAGCCGTTCCGATTGACGCGCCAGGGCGTCGGCATCGTCACGGTGACTGGCGCGCTGATCAATCGCGGGGCCTGGATTGGCTCCTATTCCGGCGAGACGAGCTATGAGGGCATCAAGCATCAGCTCGCGCGCGCAGGTAGCGATAGCCGGGTCAAGTCGCTCATTCTCGATATCGAAAGCCCCGGCGGCGAGGCTGTCGGTTCGGACGAAGCGGCGTCGGCGGTTCGCTCCGTTGCCGAAAGAAAGCCGGTCATTGCCGTTGTCAACGGCATGGCGGCGAGCGCGGCCTACGGGCTCGCCTCCGGCGCCTCGAAGATCATAACCACGCCGTCCGGAATGACCGGATCGATCGGCGTTGTTCTCGTCCATCTCGATTTCTCGCGCCGCCTGGACGAGCAAGGAATCACGCCGACGCTGATCTTCGAAGGCGCGCGCAAGGTTGACGGCAATCCGCTTGAGCCACTATCTGACGATGCGACGGTGGCGTTGCGCGCCGACGTTAAGAAGTACTATGAATTGTTCATTCAATCCGTTGCGGCCGGGCGAGGACGCAAGACATCCGCCAGAGCTGCGCGCGAAACCGAGGGGCGGATCTTCATCGGCCGCGAGGCGATCGACGCCCGATTGGCCGATGATGTCGGCTCATTCGAAGAGGTGCTGGATGAACTTACGCGCCGTTCTGCGCGTTCTACGGCAAACGGCGCAGCGTCAATGCAAGCCAAAGCGAGGAGACCTGCGATGGATTTGAACGACATTAACGAGACGGTTGTGATGGGCAACGCAACGCTCGAAAGCAGAGATCAGCCGCTGATGGTCGGCATGCAGCAAGCCGAGTACGACCGCAATATCGCCCAGGCTCGTCGCGATGGATCGGCCGCGCAGGTCGATCGTTTCAAGGCGATCCTCGCCGACGCCCGCATCAAGGGCAAGGAAGGCTTTGCCTTCAACCTCGCCTGCAAGGCGCCGGACATGCCGGCGACCGAGGTCGGCGCCATGTGCGAAACCGTTCCTGCCCTGGAGGCCTCGCCGCTTATTCCCTCGATCGAGGAGCGCAGCGCGAGAACCGGGGCCGACCTGATTACAAGTCATCCGGTCCCGGAAGCGCGCACCGCCGTCAGCCAGGGATGGGACGATGCCATCACCAGAACCAATGAGCGCATACGTTCCGAGCCGCGGCGGTTGCGCCACTAACCAAAGGGGTTAATCACCATGGACCTTCCGGCTGTTACCATTCCGGCCTATGGCAATCTCGGGCCGAATTTCATCGTTTGGGACAAGGGCTATCTTTCGCGCCAGCAAATCGTGCTCAAAAAGGTTGGCGGCGCCAAAAGCTATCCAGAAGGGCTGATCCTCAAGCTTGACGGCAATGAATTCGTGCCCTTCGACGGGACCGGCAGCGCTGTCTGCATCCTCTATCAGGAGCGGACATTTGGAGATGCCGAGACCGCGCGCGCGACCGGGGTTATGCAGATTGCCGAGGTGCAGCGCGCGATGCTGAAATTCTGGGGCGAGGTGTCTGAACCTCAGAAAGAAGCGGCCTACGCTTCACTGAAGGCCAATCACATCGAGATGCGATGAAAAGAAAAACCGCCGGGCGGGGACGCCCAGCGGTTTTTAAAAGGTCAAGAAGAAAGCCGCGCCGTCGAAGCAGCGCAAGACATTCCTTATCACGCGAGTGGCATTCCGCCAAGTCGCATATGTGAGGGACTTGCGATGCTGTTTTCAGAACTGTTCGGATTGCCGCCGTTCCGGGCCGTGGAATTGACGGCGCAGATCCAGCGACTTCTCTTCATTCCCGGAATGCTTGGCGCCTACGGCGAAGCGCTGTTTCCAACCTCGCGCATCTCGACGCTGCACGCTTCCTTCGCCAAGGAAGACGACAAGCTCGCGCTGATTCCGACGACCGAGCGCGGCTCGCCCCTGGTCGAATTGGAACGGCGCCCCCAGGCGCTCAAGGCATTCACGGTCAAGCGCCTCGCCAAGGGCTCGACCGTGACCGCCGATTCCATGACGGGCGTGCTGCATCTCTCGGAAGGGATGGCCGTCAAGGAGGTGATGAAGGAATTCGCGGAACGCGGCGCGCTGATCCGGCGCGATGTCGAGTTCACGCTGGAATGGATGCGGTTCGGCGCCATCATGGGCCGCGTGCTCGATGCCGACGGCACTGTGCTCGACGACTTCTGGCAGTCATGGGGCGTCTCAATGGCGCCGTGGATCGAGCTTGATCTCGCCAATCCGGTCATGTCGCTTTCGAGCCTTCGTTCATCGATCCGAAGCATCATCCGGCACGCGCGGCGGATGTCGAAGGGGGGATGGATTCAAAACCGGACCCGCTATCATGCGCTCTGCGGCGAGGCCTTCTTCAACAAGCTCGTAACTCACCCAGCTATCGAAACCCTGTATCTGAACTATCAGCGCGCGATCGAGCTCGGCAACGAGATCGAGGACGCCTTCCCGTTCGGCGGCATCATCTGGCACGACTACCAGGGCGACGACGATGGCGTGCTCGCCATTGCCGACGACGAGGCGCATCTCTTTCCCGTCTCCGGCAACGAGGTCTTCCGCCAGGTTTACGGCCCGGCCGAGTTCGAGCCGTGGATCAACCTTCCCGGCCAGGATCTCTACGCGCTCACCATTCCCGATCGCGACCGCAACGCCTGGATCCGCTGGGAGGGGTACACGTATCCGCTCTTCGTGTGCACCCGGCCGGAAATGCTGCGGCGTCTTCGGATCGGTTCGGCCGGCGGCCCGGAAGAAGGCGGCGAGGGCGACGACGAAGGCGGCGAAGGGAACGGCGAGTAAAAGGCTGACGATGGCGCGTTTCGATGAGATGGACGCGAGGGCGGCTGCCGCCGTCGGGCGGATGAACGAGGATATTATCGTCTGGCGGCCGATGGTCAAAACCGGAGGGGGCTACACTTCTCCCGGCCTTGGGCCCGATCCGGCGCGGCCGCCGCGCGAGCTTCCCGCCATCATCACCTGGGCGATCACCGGGATGCCTGTGGAATCGTCAACGGGCGGCGGCGTGGTCGGGACGGCGACCCTGTTCATTGACTTCGAGGACGTGTTTTTTCAGGAGGATCCTTACGCGCAGTTCGGGCGGCCAAAGAAGGATGACCTAATCGAAATGCCAACGGAGAAAGATCCAAACAATCGAATGGCCAGGATCAGCCGGATCGGGGACGACGGAAGCTCGCGGTTCTACGCGTGGGCAAATCTTGTTTCGGAGATGGCGAGCTAATGCTTATTGGCCAAGATGTCTTAAGACTCTTGACGGTACGCGCGCTCAAGGAAGGGCGGCCAACCTGGGCGGATGATCGCGTGTACGATAGTCCAGCGCAGGCGGCCGATCTTAAGATCAAGGAGGAGCGCGAGCAGCCGTTCATTGGAGTTTACACAGACGATTCGGACCACGACCTTGACGGCCAGAGTCTCTCCAACGCGGACAGCCGAATCTATCTCCTCATCGAATGCGCGGTCGCCGACGCCATCAGCATTTCTCCCGCCAAACCCGGCGCGGGCGCATCCGGCGCGCCGGCAGGGACCCAGACCATAAGGCTCGCGCAGACCGATCAGGCGCTCGAACTTCTGATCGGCCTCATCTCCCGTCAGGTGACCCAGGCCCTCCTTGCGACGGACAACAAGTGGAGCGAGCTGTGGCGTCACATGACGACGCCGGGGAGAATCCGGGTCGAAGTCCGCCGTGGCGGCCCAGGGCAGCAGGAGCAGTCGAGCGCGATCAAGTTCGCCTCTCGGATCATGAGAATGCAGCTCGCGATCGTCGCCGACCCCGTTTATGGCGAGGGGGTCCCCAAAGGATTCTGGCAAGACTTCTTCAACGTGGCGGAAGCGGACGGCGGGGAGATGGCGGCGGTGGCCGCGATCATCCGCGCCCATTTCGAGACACAGCCGGGATTGCCGTCGTGGCGGGTCGAGCAAAAGGTTGGGACGTACACGCGCCAGGGGCTCTCATGGCTGCGGATCGCGCCTCCCCGCAACGTCTGGAAAGACGAGGACGGGCCCCCTGAATTGACCGAGATCATTCCGGACTCGCGCGGCGGCCCGGTCCTGGGCGGCGACGGGGTTGACTATCGGGGAGGAGCGCGATGAGCACAGAGCTTAACCGCCTCGAGCGCCGAATCGCCCGGTTGAACAACCGCATGGCATCGACCTCGCATCAAGGCGTCATCAAGGAGGTGAAGGACGACAAGATCCGCGTCGTCATGGGAAAGAGCCAAGACGGTCAGGAGGTCCTCTCGCCCTGGCTGGATACATCCAACCATCGAGGCGGCGCGCGCGAGCGGAGGTTCTTCAAAAAGGGACAGAACGTCACCGTTGACAATCCAAACGGGGATTGGGGCGACAACGCCACCGTGTCCGCCGACTCGCCGAACAACGAGTTCAAGGCGCCGGATCACGCCAATGATCACAAAGAGGGCGAGACCTACCAGCTCGGCGAGCTGCACAAGACCAACACCAAGGACACTTACGATTATTTCCTTCAGGAAGAGGACGAGCAGAACCAGCAAGGGCAAGGTGGGCAAGGCGGTCAGGGCGGCGGCAGCGGACAACAGCAAGGACAACAATCGCAAGGGGGCCAAAAGAAAAAGCCCTCCATGAAAATGCGCATGAACAAGAAGGGCGGCCTTACGGGGCGTGTCGGCGACGGCGACAAGGCCGCGCGGTTCGCCGCAACCGAGAAGGGGGCCAAGCTGCGCATTGGAGATACTTGGCTCTGTGTCACCGAAGGCAAGATCATTTCATCCCATCCGATTCAAGTGGGCAAGGACCCGCTCGATAACGACAACGAGTAACGGAGACCATCATGCCCCCGAAAAGAATGCCGACTCATGCCAAGGTGAACGAATATCACGTCCTAAATCCCGACATCGAGCGAGAGGTCGGCGGTGCTCCAATCATCGAGCGCGGCGGCGGCGCGCGCGTCGTCCTGATGGAAGCGGATCAGGCACAGTTCTGGATCGACCAGGGCGTTCTCGGCGAGAAACCTGGGACGGTCAGATCCGGCGCCGCGCTCGGGGAGCACAGGCATAAGGACAAGGGCGACAAGGGCGACAAGGGCGGAGCAAAGGCGCTGCCGCCCAAGGAGCCGGAGGTGGCCGCCAAACCTCACCCGAAGAAATAGGAACGCTTGATGAACAAGAGCGCGGCGGAGCTTTACGCCGACCAGCGATTGATCGACATGTGGCCAGATCTTGCGCGGGGCAAGATCGTGCTCGCGCCGGTTCGGGTCGGCATGAACCGCCAGACCGGGGAGATGATGGTTGGCTGGCCCCATGTGCGCCAATCCATCTGGACCATCTTCATGACCCGGTTTCACGAGCGTGTGCTGCGCCGCTGGGTCGGAAGCTTCGTTCCTCACATCCTGGGCGAGCTTGCCAACGAGCAAGTCATCACTCGGTTTTTCTGGGCGATCGCCAGCGCCATCGAGCTATGGGAGCCAAACTACCGCATCACCCGTATTCGGGTTCAGACGAGAAAGGACGGGTCTTTGTTGACATCGGCCGAGGAATTGCGGACGGGCCATTTGACCCATCAGACCGAAGGCGTCTATCGGCCGCGCGCCCATCTTGGTGATGCCACGCCCGAGAATCGAAAAATCGCCGGCTGGATTCGCCGCGGCAGCATGTGGTGGGGGGCCGCCTGATGAACAGGCTTGGCATCGTTCAACCCGAGAAGCTGCCCTATTTCGCGGTCCTCGAAACCATCGACACCGAGGACATTATCGACGCCAGGATGAAGCGGCTTGTGGCGCTCTGGAAGGGCTACGACCCCCCGGCCGGGGCGATCTACGACGTGGAGGGATTAGAGTTCGACCCCATCAAGATCAATCAGGAGCTTTGCACCTATTTCGAATTGATGCTGCGCGACCGCGTCAATCAGGCCTGCCGCGCGGTCACCACCGCCTATGCCGTCGACGGAGATCTCGACACCATTGCGACCCGTTATCCCGGCGGCGTTCCGAGGCTCGAAAGGAAAGACGCGGACGGCAACGTCATCTGGACAGAGGACGATGATAGCTACCGGCGGCGCATCTGGCTCTCTCCGTCAACCCTTTCTCCCCACGGCTTGGAGGAGAGCTACGTTTTCTGGGCTCTCACTTGCGATCCAACCTTGCGGGATGCGTCGGCCACTACACGGGAAGGGACCGGGCAGGTTAACGTCACCATCATGGCCGGCGAGTTGACCGGGCAAGCCGCCTGGGACAACTGGCAGAGGGGAAAGACGGTTTGGGGAGCCACCTATATCGGCGGAACCCCACGGCCGACCGACGTGCAGCTCTTAACGGTGCGCGCCTATCTCCACGAACACGCCCGCAAGGGGCTGACCGACATCGTGTCCGTTCTGTCGCCAACGATAAAGCACACGCGCTTTGTCCTCGACGTATGGCTCTATCCCGGCATGGACTCCACGGTCATCATGCCCACAGTGCGAAAGAATTTGCAGGATTTGAACGACGGGCAGCACTGGCTTGGGTTCGACTACACCCGCATGGCGATCGCCACTGCGTGCGGCAACGTCAACGGTGTTCAGAACGTTCATATCCTTGAGCCGCAACGCTCCATCGAGGTTGATCTGCGCGGCTGCGTCTCCGTGTCGGAGATCGAGCTGAACATGAGGGGATTCCGCGAGTGAGCGAGCCCGGCGGCAATAGATTCAAGGTGATCGAGCGGCCGGGCTCCAAGGTGCTCTATCCCGCCGCCACTGGCCTTGAGAAGGCCATGGCCGACGTGGACAGCGAGCGCGTCATCCGCATTCCTGATTGGAAAATCCAGGATATGTGGGACGCCTACGAGATCGATCTGGAGAACCTTCCCATTCTGGCCTGGGGCATGCAGGCGCGGATGTGGGAGGACGGCTGGACCGAGAGCACCAAGAGGGAATGGACCGCCGAGCAGTGGAAGTTTCAGGCGTTGCGGGGCACCCGCGCCGGGATCGAGATGGCGCTCAAGTTCATGGGGCGCGATTTCACGGGGGGATACGATCTTCTTGAGGTGCTGACCGCGCCCCAGGGCTTTTACGCTTCCCCCGACCTTACCAAGGACGAGATGGATGCGTGGATCAGGCAGATGCCGCAGATCCGCATCAAGCTCGCCCACGGCTACGGGGTGGCCGACGGCGAGTTCTACGTTGGCAACGTGACCAACGCGACAGAGGGATTTTCCGAATTCAATCACGCCGCCCGCGACGATGGATGGCAGTTGTACGGGCGGCGGGCGGTTCTGCGGCGTCCAGGGCAGCAAGACCAGGACCTTGGCATGGTCGAGTGGGAAACCAGAACCGAGAATCGGCAAACGATTGATTTCATCACGGTGAGCATTCCGGGAAAGGCCGGCTCCGCCATCTGCGCCGAAGACATTGCCGTAAATGACGACCAGTTCGCCGACGGGGACGAGCTGGCTCCGCAGCTCTTCTCCATTCGGCGCGACGGCAGCTATGACCACGTCTCCTCCCAGCTTCATTTGTCGATGCTGACGCCGGGGTTGGAGCCGATAAACGTGCAGTACGACCGGGACAGCGATATCGGCTGGGGCAACTCGTTTATCTTCGACGGCGATCTTTGCGAGGACGACGGGACCGGCTGCTATGCCGACAATGGCCGGGACGCCTTCGAGATGCTGGCAGACCGAATCTATCTCCTCGATCCCACAATTGCAGCCCCGCTCATGGCCGGCACCTCGTTCGTGGGCGTTGATCGGGTGGATTATCCGCCCTATCACGCCGAGCTTTTGGTGGACCTCATCACCAAGGACCGCCTGCCGTCTTGGTACGCGAGCGAGACGGCGCTGGTCGATACCTTCGTCGTTCCAGAGGATTTGGACGATTTCGATCGGGCGCTGCGGGCCACGGTTGCGTCGAAAGCCCTGCGCGACAAGGTAGGCGATGATTTCGCGGTGACGCACCCGCTGGCTTGGGGCGATGTCATCAAGCAAGAGACGCGGTTCGGTGACCAGCCGCGCAGTTGGCTTTAAAAGGAGGTTATGAGAGTGAAGTTCGCCTATCCCATCGGTGCCTATGTCTACGCAATTCTGGTCGATGGTCTTTGCCGCTATATCGGCAAGGGAACGAATGGGCGCGCGTGGGAACATGAAAAAATCGCGCGACGCCTCAATGAGAGCAGATCGCGCGGCGAAAAAGTCAAGGCGACGAGATTTTATAACCGATTGGCGAAGGCACTGCGCGATGGCGCGAGTGTCGAGGTGCGCATATTGCGGGACGGATTGACCGACGATGCGGCGTTTCTCTTGGAGATTGAGGAAATAGCGGACGCGGACCAATCGTGGAATGAGGCCGAGGGCGGACTAGGATTCACGTCGGCCTCGGCTCGACGTTTCTTCGCTGACCCGGAAGTTCGTAAGCGCATGTCAGAGGCAGCGAAAGCGCGCGGGACTGATCCGGATTATTGCAAACTCATGGCGGGAATAATCAAGGCGGCGTGGGCTGATCCGAATATCCGCGAGCGACAAGTGGCAGGGATTAGAGCATCGTGGAATCCGAAACGCCGCAAGCGCATGGCCCAAATAGTAAAGGCGCGATGGGCTGATTCGAAGTACCGCGAGCGCCAGTTGCAGACGAGGGCCGCGTCTGAATTCCGTGAACGTCAGTCGCAGGCAGTGAAGGCTGGACTAGCTGCTCCCGAAGTTCGCAAGCGTAAATCGGAATCAATGCAAGCCGTTTGGGATAGTTCAGAACATCGCGAGCGTCATGCACAAGCGATGGCTGATCCTAAAGTTCGTGCGCGAATATCGCAGGCAAACAGAAAAAGACCGCTCACACCAGAGCTTCTCGAAAGTACAGTGCGAGCGCGAAAGGTGCGATGGGCCATGCCAGGAGCCAGCAAGCGTATGTCACTTGCGGCGAAAGCACTATGGGCCGATCCAGGGTGGCGCAAGCGCATGATAGAAGCGCGAGCAGAAGCACGGCGCGAACGCGCCTCAATCCCCGATCAAGGGAGATAAGCAAAATGTTGAGGCGTGTAAATGTGCAGGAGTGGCAGAAGGTCACCCAGGGCGACTTCAACAACTTCGGGCTCTTTCCGCAGCATACGTTCGACCGCACGCTGGAAGACCTCGGTCCCGGTTTCGCCTATGCCGGTTTCAACGTGGTGCAAGTGTCTCCGGCGGCGGTTCAGGTCGGCCCCGGCCGCCTCTATACCGTAAACGGCCCTGTCTTCTTCATTGCCGATTCGCCAGGGATTGAGATCGATTTTCTCGGCCAGCTTCCTGTTGTGACCCGCCGCTGGGCGGCGATCACGGTGTGGGGTCAGGAGATCGAGACCCAGACAGAGCCCCGCACGTTCCTGACTGACGCGACGACTAGGGCGACCGTGGCCCGTGTGGTTTCCACTGAGACCCGCCGCCACGTCAACATCGCGCCGGTCTACTCCCAGGAATCCCCAGATCCGCAGCGGCCGCCCATCGCATCGAACGTTCTCGCGGTGGCCTATGTTCTTCTCGGCCCGACCGGCATCTTGCAGATCATCCCGGCCGAGGAAAACCGGGCCACCTCCCTGTGGCGCTTGCTCCTTCGCGCCAACGACTTCGATAGCTGGCGCACCCGGATCGGCTCGCGGCTAGACACGTTGGCCTCGGACCTCGCCAATCTTGCTAACCGAATCCTGGGGACCGCGAAGTTGAGCTTCGTCCTCGATGTCGCCCGCGATCTTTCCCGTGTGAAGGAAACGCTCCAACTGCCGCAGGATTATAGCGCCTGGAGCACCGACCACTTCCTGACAAGTACGCAGTCGGCAACCGCGCATGCCGATTGGCTGGCCAAGGTCGAGGAAGGGTGTCGCTTCCCGCACGCCGCCGAGAGACTTGCCCAGATCGCGCTGCTCAATCAATACGACGAGCAGGTAATCGTCCAAAACAATTTCATGCTGCCGAAATATGAGGAGGTGGCCCGAATCAATGTGGTCGGCAACGACGCCGAGCTGAGCGTTTCGCAATACGAATATCAGGTTACGGAGCTAAAGCAGCTTTCAAGGACGCGGACCCGCATCCGCTACGGCGCGACCTATTACTACTGCTCGAATTGCACGTTCTGGCAGGACAGGGGCATCGGCGCCTATGAGAGCTTGGCCCATGGCGCAATAGACGCCAGGGTCATGACTTATGATCCGATCCAGAACATTTTTAAGCGCGGCGCTGAATCTTTCTCGATCATCAGCGCCTGGGAGGACTACCCCGGCCATATCATCTATCGCTTGCAGCAATTCTGGATCGACGAGGTTCAGGAATATTATTGGGACAACGTCACCACCACCTTGAGCTTCTCCGGGTCGGTCGTCTCCCAGACATTCTTGAACTCACAAGATGGATGGATGACCTCGATTGATCTATTCTTCAATCGGGTGGCTGCGCAAGGTGATGTCCACGTTTACCTGACGGAAACCGCGCACGGCGCGCCGGAGTTCGATCGCGTTTATGCCAGCGCGACAATTCCGGCAGCCAATCTGCGCACTTATCCCAACGCGACCAAGGTGCCGTTCATTCCGGTGTTCCTGCAGCAGGGGATGCGCTACGGGATCGTGATCCAATCCACCGGCAATCATTTCCTGTCGCTCGTCACCGGCAATAAATACGGCCAGGGAATGCTCTTTCAGTCCACCGCCGCCCAATGGGCGATGGGCGATATGACTCGCGATCTGGCGTTCCGAATCAATTTTGCGGAGTTCGCGCTGCCGCGCGTCGCGGTTCAATTGCAGCCGCTTACTCTGGACAATGGTATTGCGGCAATCGATCTCAACTTCGATTCGGCGCGACCGCCGGTCTGCGAGATCAGTTTCGAGGTTCAGGTCAACGGCCAGTGGGTGCCGTTTATTGCGTCATCCATGGATTCGCCAAATCCGCTCAACGGGCTGCCGCCGCTCCTTCCCTTCCGCGTCATCCTGACCGGAACGACCGACGTGATGCCCGGGATCGGGGTCGGCCCCAACGGGTGGGCCACAACGTTGCGACCACGCAACGACTTCCGGCATATCTCGACGTGGCAAAACATACCGACCCCGGTCGATACGGTTTATGTGGACATGCGGCTGGAAGCATGGCGCGGCGGTGATTTCCACACGTGCGATTGCTTCCTGCTAACCGACGAGACGCCGCCGGAAACGAAAATCTCGCCGAAGGCGGTCACCGACGAGCGTGATCCGTATGACCCGTTTACTATCGTGCGACGCTGCACGTTCGAATTCGACGTGCCCATTACTAAATTCCGCATCCGCATGGAGGGATGGACCGACAACGTGCTGACCTGTTTCCATGTGGCCGAGCGCGTTCAGGTATCTGTGGCCATTGGGGAGTAAACAAGATGAAAGGGCGTCCTAAGGACTTCCCGGAGCTTCCGGCTTTCGACGACAACAAATGGTATCACATCAAGCTGTGGAAAAAGGTCGAGCACGCGGGCCGGGTCTGGACGGCACACATGAACGACATTCGGGTTCGCGGCGATCTCGCAAAGGAGATTGTCGGCAGCATTTACACCGCACACGAGCTTGAAGCGCCCGCGCGGCAAGAATCCGACATAGGGCGTTAAACGATAATGGCAGTTACCCGCCGCCTGGATGAGCAATTTCCACTCGATGCGAGTGACGTTGTCGCGCCGACCATGCGGCAGATCCTGCGCGCCATCGAATTGCGGTTCAGCATTCTGGAGCAGACCAAGGCGGATTATGAGGCGGCGGTGGCTCACCTAACCTCACTGGGGCTTGCCCGCATCAACGAGATCCTGCTTCCCGCGAGCCAGCGAATTCTCGATTATTCGACCTTGGGTTTTCTTCTGGCCAATTCGACAAGCGAGGTCACGTTGGCCGAAGGCGCACAGGCGCTATTCATCATCGACGATGAGACCCAGCGGCAATTGTTCACCCCGACCCCGTTTGTGGCGATACAGCGGAACGGGTCGCCCGACGATTACGCGGTGGCAAAAATTGACGTTCTCCACCGGGACACAGGCTCGCTCTTGGTGACAGTCGCATCGGTTTATGGAAATCCGGGGCCGCACAATGATTGGGTGATTACGGCCGCTCCGGGGATTTCCGAGGCCACGCGGAGCTATTTCGAGCAGGCATTCGCGGCGAAGAATTCGGCTCGCAACGATGCGGAGCAGGTTGCGGCCGATCGCATCGTCGTCGCGGGCGCGCTTGCAGCGCTCCAGAACGCAGGCCTGACGCCAGATTCCTATGTCTGGCGCAACGGCACGCGGCCGTTCACGCACGTGACCGAGGGCATTGCGCCAGATGCCGACGCTGAGGGCGCCGAGATCGCGGTCGCTTCCTGGACCCGCGCGCGGATTATCGAGCACCTGCCGATTATCGCGAGTTACGGCTCGACGCACAGCCAGATCATCCAGCCGATCCTCGGCGAGCGGCGCGGATTGGTCATCAAGGGCGATACCTTCATAAAGCTCGACGTTCCGGTCTCGCCGGGGGATTATTTCATTTGGTCGATCGCGGAGGACAAACCCTTCCCGAATGCCGAGTCGCTTCTTGATGTCGGTTCGACGTTCGAGGCTGGCTGCAATTACTACTTCTATCTGGTCCTCGGCAACGACAACAAATCGGCCACGTACAAGATCTCGTTGAACACGACCGCTCCGTTCGGCGCGACGGTCTACAATTCACGCAAGATCGGCGGCTTTCACACGCTTTGCGTCTCGAAGGGCGTGGCCACGACCTATGTCCGCGGCGACCAGATGGTTGATCACGATCTCAACAGCTGGCTGGCCGGCGATATTCTGCCGCTGTCGGTATGGGACTTGAAACATCGCCCCCATGAGGACCGGACACCGCAACCCGGCCAATGGTACGAAAAATATCTCGGCTTCTGGCTCGATATCTATGGCCAGTCTGGGCAGGGCCCCAACACCATCAGCGCCTATCAGGGCACGCTTGCCCGAACCAGACAATACGTCGACCACGTCGAGGATATGGGATGCGTCGGCAAAATTCTTCTCTCTGACGCAGAATATTCGATGGCCGGTCTCGGCTCCCCCGAGCAGGTCGCTGTGGCTGGCGCAACTGAGGCGGCCGCGACGACCGGCGGTGCCGGCGGGCGCAGCGCCAGCAACGGCCATCGGATCATCAGCTATGGAGGCGGTGAGGAGATGACGGGATGCCTGTGGTCGTGGCTGCGGGATCCGTCTGTTGGCGTCGATCCTGGCGGCGCCCCCAACGCGCAGGCCGGCGGCAAGGGCGGCTTTTGGGGCTTTGTGGGTGCGCTGCTGGCCGGTGGCGCTTGGAGTAGTGCGGCCGGTTGCGGTTCGCGCGCGCGTTATGCGTCTATCTCGCGGG
>Ga0123355_10000480_pt1 | contig 53005 bp, 55 predicted proteins | sample TergutEmb28metaG_3_FD_89872 | JGI IMG/M metagenome (GOLD analysis project Ga0123355, IMG submission 89872) | Embiratermes neotenicus P1 segment gut microbial communities from Petit-Saut dam, French Guiana - Emb289 P1 | ecosystem: Host-associated > Arthropoda: Insects > Digestive system > Gut ... | reverse complement strand
GCGCAAGTATAGCGAACGCCTTTGAGAACCGTGAAGGCGAGTCGGGAAATCGCGGGCTTCTGCGCGTTTTCCGACGAAACCTGAACGGATTTCTCAAGTGCGTTCGCTACAAAAGTGCGAGTGTTTGGGGGTGAAACAAGAATGCTTTTACCTTGTTTCACTATATCCCGATATATGATAAACTCAGCCTCGGAGGTGCATTATGTTAAAGCACATTGTTATGTGGAATTACGCAGAAAATTTTTCGGACGCGGAAAATGCCGCAAACGCGCAAAAAATTAAGCACGACTTGGAAGCACTCGTCGCCCTCGACGGCGTTATTGAAATGAAGGTTCGCATCAACGAGCTGCCGTACAGCAACACCGACATCATGCTCGACAGCACGTTCGAAAGCGAAGAAGCTCTCAACGCGTATAAAATTCATCCCGCGCACGTTGCGGCGGCGGAGTTCATAACCACTGCTTTGAAAAATCGAACCTGCTTTGATTGGACTTCTTGCGAATGATTCAAAAGAATAATAAATGAAGGGGTTTTACACATGAATAACGTACTTATAATCGGCTCGGGCGGGCGCGAACACGCACTTGCGATAAAATTTGCGGAGTCGCCGCAGGTTGAAAAGGTATTCGTTGCGCCGGGAAATGCCGGAATCGCGCAGGTCGCCGAATGCGTTCCCGTCGGAATAAATGATTTTGCCGCGCTTGCGGCGTTCGCGAAGGAAAACGAGGTCGCGCTTACATTTGTCGGGCCGGAAGTGCCGCTTGTGGGCGGAATCGTTGACTTTTTCGAAAAGGAAGGGCTGAAAATTTTCGGCCCGCGAGCAAACGCCGCAATCATCGAGGGCAGCAAGAGCTTCGCCAAAGATTTGATGAAAAAATATAAAATTCCCACGGCGGATTATGAAGTTTTCACAGACTTTTCGAGTGCGTCGGCGTATATCAAAACGCGCCGCCCGCCGTTTGTGCTAAAAGCGGACGGGCTTGCGGCGGGCAAGGGCGTAGTAATTGCCGAAACCCGCGACGAAGCCGAGGCCGCGCTTGCGCAAATGCTTCAAAACAAGCGGTTCGGGGCGGCGGGAAACACGGTTGTTATTGAGGAATTTTTGGCGGGAACGGAATTTTCGTTTATGGCATTTGCGGACGGCGAGCGAATTTTTCCGATGGTTATTGCCAAAGACCACAAGCGCGCATTTGACGGCGACGCCGGTCCGAACACGGGCGGAATGGGAGCGTATTCGCCTGTGCCGCAAATTTCCGACGAAATAATTGAAGCGGCGCGAACGGAAATTCTGCTGCCGACGGTAAAGGCAATGGTTGCGGAGGGGCGACCCTTCACCGGAATTTTATACGCCGGTTTAATCGCGACCCGCGCCGGCGCGAAGGTCATCGAATTTAACGCCCGCTTCGGCGACCCGGAAACGCAGGTTATTCTGCCGCGCCTCGAAAGCGACCTCTTTGAGCTGATTAACGACATTCTCGACGGCAAAGACCCCGAGCCGGTTTGGAGCGACGACGAAGTTTTGGGCGTTGTTCTCGCCTCGAAAGGCTACCCGGATGACTACGAAAGCGGCTTTGTTATCAACGGACTCGATAAGCTCGCCCCGGAAACTCTCCTTTTCCATTGCGGCACAGACAAAAACGACGCCGGCGCGTTTGTAACAAAGGGCGGGCGCGTACTTTTTGCCGCCCGCAAGGCACAAAATGCGGCAACCGCCCGCCGCGAATTATATCGCGACATAAAAAAAATCAAGTGCGAAAATTTATTTTATCGCTCGGATATTTAGGGGGTGACGGCGATGATTATCGGAACTGTCGGATTGATTATTTTGCTCGTTGCTATGTTTGACAGCAGCAACCCGGATTCCGCGCTTTCCGGGCTTTTTTTGCTGTTTATCGGAGTGCCGATTTTAACGGCAGTTGCGGGAGCGGTATGGTGGATGCGTTCTCGCGAAAAAAATATAAGGCGGCGGATTATTGCCGGCGCGATGATGTTGCCGCTTGCCGTTGTCGCTTTCATCGGAATATCTTCCGGTTTGGATTCGGTGCGGGGCGAGCGCGTTCGGCAATATACCGTTCATACGCATGTAATGACCGTACATGTCGGCGAGTATACGGAGGCGCAACGTTACTTTCTTCGCCCCGACGGCAAATTGGGCGTCGATTATAATTTGCTGTTCATCACCCGGCTCACCATTGAAGATGAGCATTCGCAACGGCAATTTGAAAACCTTTTCGACGTCGAACTCCCGGAGTCGGATTTTGAAAGCTGCTTTTTCCGCGTTCTGCCCGGGCAAGAATATGCCGGTTGGCGCGATACCCTGCAAACTGAAAGAATCGACCCGCATACGATAAATGTTTACCGAGTAAATCGTGTGCAGGGCAGACCTTAGGGCGCGCTCCCGCTTCCCGATATGTAGCGCACTGTATATATCTTTCAAAACAGAAGGAGAGTCCCAATGAAACTTCTCTACGAAGGCAAAACGAAAAACGTGTACGAAAACGACAACAACACAATAACGCTGAAATTTAAGGACGATGCAACCGGACGCGACGGCGTTTTCGACCCCGGGGAAAACGCCGTCGGTTTAAGCATTGAGGGACTCGGGCGTGAATCGTTGCGGATGTCGGTGCATTATTTTGAAATGATGAATGCGGCGGGCATTCCCACGCATTATATTTCCGGCGACGTTGCGAAAGCTGAAATGGTTGTAAAAGCGGGGAGTGTGTTCGGCGGCGGCGTGGAGTTTGTGTGCCGGCTTCGTGCCGACGGCAGTTTTGTGCGGAGATACGGCGCGTATGTGAAAAAAGGTGCGGAGCTTGATTGCCTCGTTGAAGTTACGCTCAAAGATGACGAGCGGCAAGACCCTCCCGCCACAAAAGAAACCATCGTCGCGCTCGGCATAATGACCGCCGACGAATACGATGTTTGCGCCGCGCTTACAAAAAAAATCGCCCGCATTATCGCCGATGATTTGGCAACAAAGGGGCTTGAACTCTACGATATAAAATTCGAATTTTTCAGAAACGACGGAGAAATTATTCTTGCGGACGAATTTTCTGCCGGAATTATGCGCGTGTACAGGGGCGGGGAGATTGTTCCCCCTATGGAGCTTGCGGCGTTGGTGTTGTAACGAACGCGAGGTGCGTTCGCTATAGAATATCCCCAATCGTCCCGACCATGCCGTTTTTAAAAACATGTTCGATAAGCGTCTGCTCACGGAGCGGGCGTTTTTTTTCAGCACTCTCTTCGTTCATGTGAAATACGATAAAATAATCGCCGGCGAGACGTTCGAGCGCGTGTTTGATTGGCGTTTCCGGCGGCAGAGTAATGTCTCGTACCGGCAGAGTTCGCGCGCGGGATTCCTTGCCCGCAAGAGCGGCATGAAACGCCGCTTGTAATTCCGGCTCGATGTTTTTATTCTTGCGAAGGAGGAAAACCCCCGCGCAAAAAAGCGTTATATTGAACGGAAACAGCACTGCTTGTACCACGCCGAGGCAAATAAACAGTAGCGCAACAACAATTCCCAATCGCTTCACGAAACGGCTTGCGCGTAAGATTCCCACGCGATTGCCCAAAAATTGCAACAAAATGCGTCCGCCGTCGAGAGGAAGCACGGGCGTTAAATTAAAAATTCCCAACACCGCATTGTAAAACGCAAGAGAATCAAGCCATTCCACCCCTACATACGATACCCGCGACACTGTAACCGCCCATGCCGCAATTGCGAAGTTCATTGCCGAACCCGCCGCAAAAATTATATATCGCTCCCACCCGCAAAGCGTATCGAGCTGCCGCGCTTTTGCGAAAAATCCGAGCGGAAAAATTCCGGCGCGTTCAATTTTTCCGCCGAAAAATCGCACGGCAAAAATATGTGCGTATTCGTGAATCAATAACGATACAACCAACAAAACTATGGTTATTACAATGTTCATAAGGTCGCCCCCTTCTAAATTTCTACGCGGTTCAGCGGGTTCACAAACTGCCCGTTGCGAAAAATCGAAAAATGCAAATGCGGGCCGGTTGATTGCCCGGTGTTGCCCGAGTAGGCAATTTGCGCGCCTTGCGGCACAAATTCGCCGACCTCGGCAACCGCGTAGCTCAAATGCCCGAAAAAACTCGTGTACCCGTCGGCATGAGCAAGGCGCACGAAAAATCCGTATCCGTTGCAAAATCCGCTTGCCGTAACCTCGCCCGCTTTCGGCGCGAGAATCGGCGTTCCTACCGGAATCGCGATGTCGATGCCGTCGTGAAATTCGGGTCGCCGGGTTATCGGATTTATTCGATGCCCCGCCGGCGACGATATTCGCCCCGTTGCAGGCGCAATCCAAACATCAGCCTTTTCGGCTACCGCAGTTCCGGCATTTCTGACGACCCCGGAATCTGCGGAGGGCTTTCGTATTCTGTCGTCAGAGGGGCTTCCGGCAGAAGCAGCAGAGGCTCGTCTGCCTCCGGCGTCTCGGGAACATATGCCGGTGCGTCGGGGAATAATCCGCGAACGTCCTCAAAAAGTTCTGCGGGCGTTTCCGCGCCGGAAAGCGCGCTGCGCAATCCGTTTCGCAGGCCCTCGGCTGCGTCGAATTGCGCCATCCCGATAAGTGCCGCAAATACCACCAAAACCCCGCTCACCATGCATTGCAAAATGAAGGTTTCGTTGCGTGACGGTTCTGCCGGGTCGGGGTCGGTGTTAAGGCGAAAAGGTCGCCGGGGGCGGCGCGCACCGATTTCGTCAACATCCGCTTCCCCCGATTTGCATCCCCGACTGTTCAGAAAATGCCCCGAAGCCTGCATTTCATTGCGGAGCTTCGGAAGCAAAGCGGGGTCTTCGGACATTCTGCCCGACTGCATTCTCGCCGCAACGTAGGGCGGAGGCATGTACGCATTTGCGGCGGGTTCATATTCCGGTTCGTAATGCGCGTGGTTGTATTCCGGTTCGTAATGAGCGTGGCTGCCGGAAAATGTGTCGTATGCGCGGGATGTTCGCGATGTTTTCATCGTTCGCCGCCCGACAACAGACCCGCCGACTCCGCTCATGCGCGACGGAAAAACACGCCTGTAAGGAACTCGATTCATTTCATTTCACCTCGCTTGAAAATCCGCTCATGTCCATCCTATTTTTTGATTTCGGAAAATATGCATATTTTTCCGGGATGCCGGGGCATAATAAACCTGTCGAGATTTCACAAAATTCGGAGGTTGAAATGAAAACATGGATTTTCGCGCTGTTTGCGGCGATTTTGATTGCCGGCGCAGGTTTGACAGTTTATGCCCGCAGTGATAATGTTGGCGAAACAATAGGGTTTATCATGGAAATGAGCGGCGATGTGTTGCATGTTGTCGGCGAACCCTTGAGCGAAAGCGGATTTGCAAGCGTGCTTGTAAGCGCGGGCAATGCGCCGATTTACGATTTAACAACCGGGTTTCGCGTAAGCGCGAACGCGCTTCGTGAGGGCATTGACGTTCGGGCGGCGTACAGTTTGCGCGGCGACGAGCCTCTGTCGTCGGTTGTGTTGTGGCTGAACTGGTCGGACGAAAACGCGGCGGCATTTACGGTTACAGTCGGCGAGAATATTGTAACCGGCGATGATTCCGCAGTGTTTTTATGCGAAAACGAGCGATATCGTGTTGCAATTACCGCCGACACAACAATTATTCACCCTCGGCACGGTCGGCTTTCCCCCGCCGACATCGTTCCCGGCATGGAATTTTTCATCTGGACAGACATGATAACCGCCAGTTCGCCTGCGTCGGTTTATCCGGAAAAGGTTGTGGTTGTGACGTGAAGATAACTGCGGTAATTCCCGCATCGGGCGCGGGTGTGCGGGTCGGCGGCGACGTTCCCAAACAATTTTTACAGCTTGGCGGCGAGCCGATTTTAAAGCGTGTTCTCGCCGTTTTTGATTCCTGCGAAATTGTGGCGGAAATAGCCGTTGCAGTTCCCGACGGTTACGCCGCCGAAGTTTCGGCATACAATTTGCCCAAAGTCAGGCACATCGTAACCGGCAAAAAAACTCGCGCGGAAAGCGTATTTGCGGCATTGCAATGCCTTTCCGACAGCGAAATCGTTTTAATCCACGACGGAATACGCCCCTTTGTCACACACGAAATAATCGAAAAAGTATCCGCCGCCGTAAAAAAATACGGCGCGGCAATTGCGGCGTCGCCGGTAACGGACACAATAAAAGAAGCGGACGCGAACGGTTTAATCGCCGCCACGCCCGACCGCGCCGCATTGTGGCGGGCGCAAACGCCGCAAGGCTTTACATATCGCGAAATTTTACGCGCCTACGAACTCGCCGACGCCGACGGCACACTTTCCGCCGCTACCGATGACAGCTCCCTCGCGGAGCGGGCGGGAATTTCGGTGAAGATTGTCCCGTGCGACCCGGCGAATATCAAAATAACAACCCCGTTTGATTTGAAAATCGCGGAGATGTTGGTTTTATAGCCGGATATGGGGGCTTCGCCCCCATGTGCCCCCACCCGCTTTTTGAAAAAAGCGGGGCAAAAACCGTTAAAATCGCGCGAAGCGCGATTTTTTATTAAAGTTTTGATGAAACTTTTTCAAAAGTTTCTGAGCAGACCCGGTCGGCAGGCGTTCGCAGGGGCAGCGCAACCCGGTTGATTTGAAAAGCAAAAAAAAGAGCGCGTTCTTGATTTTTTTCAAGAACGCGCTTTTTTTATGAAATGCATAGGGTGTAAAAATCACCGAATCGGGGATACTGAATAAAATGATATATACCAAAAAAGGTTAATTTGCAGCTTGTGCACCAATTAAGGGCAATTGCTTGTCCTGTAGCCTAAATTGGTATACACTGCGAAAGGAGGCGACCCGGTTGCGGAAATCAGCCGCCGGAAGGAATAAAATTATGTACTGTGTTGTCATGGGCGATATTATAAATTCCCGTGAATTAAGCGATGAAACAAGGCAAGCGGTCAAGCGTGCGGCGCAGTATGCGTTTGACAGAATCAATACAAAATATATGAGTTCTGTGATGGCGGATTTCGGCATGGTGCGCGGCGATGCTTTTGAAGGGGTTATTCTTACGCAATCCTATGCGCCGCAAATTGTGCGGGACATTATTAAGGCATTTTACTCGGAAGAAAAAACCACCGTGCGTATCAGCGTTGTTTTGGGGGAACTGTCGGTAACCGACGGCGACCGCAATAAAGCCGACGGTCCTGCATTCTATCGTGCGTTGGAGCGATTAGCGGAGCTTAAAAAAAGAAACAGCCGGCATTGGTTGCAGGTTCATTTCGACATCGGAAACTGGGCGCAAGGTCTTGCGGAAGGAAACTTGGCGTTACTGTCCGCATTAACCGAGGGTTGGACGGATAAGCAACGGGAGATTGTATGGGCAATGGAAAATCACGATGATTATCAAAAAGCCGTTGCTCGTAAGCTGAACATCTCCGCTCCAGTGGTAACCAAGCAGCTTAAAGCGGCAAACTATGAAGCCTACCGCGCGGCATGGGACGGATTAACCGAAGCACTTATTAAGATGGACGAACATATAGTGGACGGCACGCCCCCCGGCGATGAAAGCCATATTCCGTTTTTTAATGTGGCACTGCGCATGGCCAAGCGTCACGATTTTGCCGGAGCGTTGAAGCCCGCCCTAAAAGCACTCAGCAAAGCAAAGCAAAACTTAAACCCGGACGATGCCCAATTTATCGCAATATACAACATGCTTGCGAAGATATATACAAGGACTGCACAATATGAGAAGGCAGAAGAAAGTATCGCTGAAGCCTTGCGCATTCAAGAATCCATGCCCAAGGCTAGGCTTGAATATGCCGAAACATTGGGCGAAAAAGCGGGGCTTTGCCGCTATGTGAACAATATGGCGGATGCGACAAAATATTACAATGAGGCTTTAGATACAGCACGTAATGCAGTGAATGACGGTCATCCTTACATTGTCGAATTGTATCACGAGCTTGCTGCAACGTATGATTTACAGGGTGAATATGAAAATGCAAAGGAGTTGTACTATAAATTTTTGACCGCCCAAGATAAGGACAAAAGACCTGTTGAGTATGCTGTTACATTAGGGAATATCGCCGGTTGCTATTATCTTGAGGGGGATTTTTCAAGTGCAATTTCATATTACAAGAAAGCACTCCGGTTATTTGAAGATAACCTGCCCCCGACACATAAGTACATCGTAGAGGTTCAAAATGAGTTGTCGTTTTTAATGTCACATCGGGAGGCGGGCAAATGACATACCATCCTTTACTTTTTTTGCTTTTATTCGGACATGTTATCGGTGACTTTTACGTGCGGTCGGATAAATCGCCAAGCGGAAAAGGTCTTGCGCGGTATGACTTGTGCTATGCGTTAGTTATGGGCGCAGTATTGTTTTCCGTAATGGAGTTTTCGTTAGCATTGGTATGTATTTTCCTTGCCGTCGGCATATCGCACTATTTTATTTCGAACCCGGACAGAGTTAAGCGGTTTGCAAAAAAGCCCTTTATCGCCGGGCAGCTTTTACATATTGCAGTAATTTTTTTGGTATGGCGCATATTCAGCGACAATATCGCGATGTCGGCACATGCGGCGGAATTAGCCGAAAATATTTTTTCTCGACTTTCGTTGCTGTTTGACAACCCGTATTGGACGCTGTTGGGGGTGTTGGTTATTCTTCGCCCTGTGGGGAAGTTGATAGAAAGCAACGAAATTTGGAATTTCAAACACGATGCTGAAACGAACTCATGTAAAGCCGACCAAAACGAAGCCGACCAAAGCGAAACCGAACCCGACCCCGCCAAAATCATCCCGAACGGAGGCATAATGATTGGATATTTAGAGCGGTTGATTGTCTTTTTTCTGCTGTTAAACGATGCCATCGGAACAATCGGTTTTGTTGTTACGGCAAAAGCCGTCATGCGCTTTCCCGAAATTTTAAAAGGGGAAACCCAAAAAAACAGCCGCGTTAAATCGACGAACTTTCGCGCAAGGTTGCGGTTAAGCAAGTCCAGTGAAGCCCCAAAAAACAGCCGCGCTGAATATTTCCTGATTGGGACATTGCTCAGTATGGTTTGCGTTTTTTCGGTTTATCTGTTGTTGCGCCTAACTTCAAACGGTCAATAACCCGACCGCAACTTTTGCATCACGCCCCGCTAATTTTTTGAGTCGTTCGCGTTCGCGGGCGATTTTTTCTTTTGCGGCGGCGGGGTCTTGCATGATGCGGTCAATCATGGCGAGCAGGGCGGGCAAGTCTAAATTTGCGGTATCAACGGCGGTTTCTTCGTTCATGTAGGAGATAAAACCGGCAACCTTGGGGTCGTAAACGAGGCCGATAATCGGTACGCCTGCGCCGGCGGCGTAAATCAGGGCGTGAAGCCGCATACATATTGCAAATCGGGTGCGGGCAATAATCGCAATAATCGTTTTGTAATCGTACACCTTTGTGAGAATTTCGTGCCGGCAATGCAGGCGTTTGGCGGTTTCCTTTAAAATCGGAACATCCATGAGGTGCATGGGAATAAGCAGCGGCGTGAGATTGTAATTTTCGGCGGCATGATTGATTGCATGTGCAATTTTTTCGATAAATCCGGGTTCGTTATACTGCCACGGCCGCAGCGAAACCGCGAAGCAATTTTCGGCTTCGAGGGAATGCAAAAGCTCTTCGGATGTGTCCCCGGCGAAAAGAGGCTCTGCCTCCGCCTCCGCGATGTTAAAAACCGGGTCGATACTTACGGCAACGTTCGGATTTTTCACCCCGATTTTCTTGATGAATTCCAAGGATTCGGGGTCGCGAAGCGAGATATAATCGCATTTGTTCAAAGCGCGGCGAACCTTTTTTTCGTTGCGCGGTTTGATAATCGGTCCGATTCCGTTGCCGTAAAGCATCACGCGCATTCCCGCATGTTTTGCCAAGTGAACAAGAAAAGTGTAGTAAACAAGCGACCTCGTGCTTGTAATATCTTGCATCAGACTGCCGCCGCCGTACACAATTAAGCGCGAACGCTTCATGTATCGCCGCACACGAAAAAAATTAAGCCGATGAATTGCAAAAACGCCGTAATCGCGGGTTGTTTCCTGCGGATTTTTGCTCAAAACCAACAGCGAAAGTCCGTCGCGTTCATTGCGAAGCGACTTAATTATCGTGTCCAAAATTGCATCGTCGCCGGAGTTCGCATAACCGTAATAGCCGGTAAGCATAACGTCGAAAAGGCGATTTGCCGCCTTTTCCTTGCGCAAAATCTCTTCGTATATTTCAACCGACTTTTTTTGCAGACTCTCCTTGGAAAAATTGGTTTTCGCGCGCAAATGGAGATTTTCGCCGTGCAATGCCGCTGTTTCGGGGTTTTCTGCGTAAAACAAAATTTTTTCGGCAAGCCCGGCATAATCGCCGTCCGGAACAAGAAATCCCGTTTCGCCGGACGAAATAAGCTCGGGAATCCCGCCCACAGCCGTCGAAACCGTAGGCTTTTTCAGCCGCGAGCCTTCCAAAAGCATAAACGGAAAACTTTCCGAGCGCGACGCGCAAACATTTATGTCAATCGCATTGATAAAGCTGAAAATATCGTTCACAAACCCGCAAAAAACCACGTTTTCCGCAATTCCGAGGGATTCCGCGAGCTTTCGGAGCGTCGCTTCCTCCGGGCCTTCGCCGGCAAGCAGAAAGAGGAATTCTTTTTTCGACGCCGCATCCGGCTTCGAGGGAATGTGCGGCTCGTGCGACGTGTCCCCGGCTTCCGACGCTGCATCCGGCTTCGAGGGAATGTGTTGCAACCCGCACGTGTCCCCGGCTTCCGTTGCGCGTTTGACGCGCTCCGGCTTCGAGGGAACGTGTTGGAACCCGCACGTGTCTCCGGCGTTCACCGCGCGTTTGACGCGCGCGGCGCACCGCAAAAAAATATCGTGTCCCTTTACAAAATCAAATCGCCCTATAATTCCCACCAAAATTTTTCCCTCGGCGTTTATGCCGTAGCGTTGCAAAAATTCGTCTTTGGGGCAAAATGAAATTTCTTTTTTGAAGTCCAACGAGTTGTACACCGAAAACACGCGACTTTCGTCAAAGCCGCGATTTATCAGCATTCTGCGAAATTCTTCCGACACGCCGATGTAATAATCAAGCGTACGAAGCGCGACAGAATTAAGCCCGGTGTAAAACAGCCGTTTGTAGAATTTGTCCGTGAAATCCAGCTTATAATCGCTATGTACGGTTGTAACAATCGGCACAAAAACAAAAGGCTTTAACATCATCGAAATAAAATTTGCACGTGCGCCGTGCGCGTGGATGATGTCAAAGCCGTTTTGCCGCACGTATCGCGACAATTTGCCGATTATGCTTAAATCGTTGCGAAATTTTTGCTTGAAAAGAACCGATTTTACGGGCAATTCCAAAACTTCCCGATAGAAAACGCCCTCCGTAAAGCAGGCAACGGTGATGTCAACCTCTTCGTTTAACGCCAAAAGAAGCGCGAAAACCGAAGTTTTTGCGCCGCCCTTATCGCCGCCGGAAATCATGTGCAGTACCTTCATTTCAACACGCCCTAACTGCCGTAATCCTCCAAAATTCGCGCCAGTTCTTCTTCGGTATTCGCGAAAATTCCTTGCAAAAGACGCTCTCTGTCCGGCTCGGGCAGAGCGTTGACCGCTACATCAAAGATGTCCGCTTCTTCGCCCGCAGAGTAAACAATAATTGCGTCATCGCGCGACGTTACAACAAATTTATGCTCCGGTTCTTCCGGTTCGGGCGGCTCCTCATAATTTAGCGGAACGGCAATTTGCGCCTCAACAAGCGTATTTGTCGCAGCTCTTCCGAAGGCAAAATAACCGAGAACAAACCCCGCGCAAACAGCCGCCGTTGCGGTTGCAAAAATAAGCGCACCGATTTTTAATCGTTCCGTTGTTAATTTCTCCATAAAAAGTCACTCCTTTCGAATGTATATCAAAAGTATTGACAATTTTCGGAAAAATAAACGGTTACAAAAATTTTCTGTAAATATCAAACGGCTTGATAAAATCAGACGCATTATTTTGCGCACCTTTGCGGTCGCTCGGCGTCAGAGAAATCGTAACGCCGTACTTCGGCTCGCCGAAATATGCCTTGTCGTGTCCGTGTCCTTTTTCGGTAAAGGTTACGCCGAAAGCCTGTAAATCGTTGCGTTCTTTAGGGCGAAGCTCGCCCTTTTTCAAAATTTCTTTAATGTGACGAAAATTTTCCTTGCCCGTATCAAAAGACTGATTTGCCTCAACCAGTGAGAGCAATAAATCGTAAATTCGCGGATAGCTTCCTTTGTCGATTTTGCCCAAACATTGCTCCAAAATGCTGTAAATCAAATCATTTTTTTCGCCGGGAAAAAATTCTTCCGCGTCGCCGGGGTTGATTAGATTTTCGTTGCCCAAGTTTTGCAGGCGCACTTTGTAGCCTTCTTTTTCTGCGATTGCCGAATTCAGTTGCAGGTTAAGCGAGTCGATTTTTTCTTTATACTCGGAAATTTCCGCATCAAAAGCCGCCATAAACGCATCTGAGTCAGTTAGGATTTTTAGTTTTTCGTCCTTTTCGACCTCAATTGCCTTTGCCATTTCGGTAATTTTCTTTTTTGCGCGCAGAAGCTCGACATTTTGCCAATTATATTCGAGCGAGCGCACGTCGTTAGAAATTGCGCGTTGCACAGCCGTGTAAATCGTGGATTCATCCGCATCGTCCGGGTTGAATTTTTCGCGATTTTCAGACTTCGGATAATACACGCCCACGCATCCGTCAACAACATTGCGGGAATCGGTCAGCTCTTGCAGTCGGTAGCGAATTTTTTTGTTCGGCTCAACCACAACGTGCGCAAGCCCCGATATTCGTTTCGCAAGCTCCGTCAATTTGTCGCCGGTCAAAGCGGGTTTGCCGGATTTTTTGCAGCTTACATAAACCATCGGCAAGCAATCGTCGGATTCGCCGCGCATATATTCTGCGCACTGCGCCAAATTTTCTTCGCTCACGAAAACAGGGGCGTCGGTTATCGGAAAAAACCTGTCCGGTTTGCACATATTTTTTTCCATGAGCATTTCGGCGATGCGCGGTATTTTATTATTCGGCAGTTTTGATGAAGGCGTTTGCGCATTGCACGATAGTTGCACTTTGATGTACTTTTCTCCCCCGGCGGAAAAATAACTGCAATCCGTGGTATATATCACTCCTGCGTCATTTTCAACAAGGCGCAGTATTGCCGTGTCGCAAAATTCGTCGCAGTAGTGCATTATGCTGACTTTTTTATCGCCGAATTCTTTTGTGTAATCATCTCGCGATGTAACATCGTAATCAACCGTAACGTCACGATGCGGACTGTCTTCAACCCACCGGATAAAAAGCTCCGTGCAATCACTCATGGTTGCCGTGTCAATTATCGGTATTTTTGCAGAATACCGCAGCATAATGCCTCCCCCTTATATAACCTTTGCGTCGCCCCAAGTGCGCTCCAAATTATAATATTCGCGTGACTCCTTATCGAAGATATGCACAATAATCGCGCCGAAGTCCAACAAAACCCATTTGCCGGACTGCAAGCCTTCCGTATGATGCAACTTCATGCCGTGCATTTTTAAGCATTCCTCGGCGGCGTCGGTTAGTGCGGCAATTTGCGGCACGCTTCCCCCTGTGGCGATTACAAAAAAATCGGCAATGGGTGAAATGCCGTTTAAATCCAGTACCGTGATGTCTTTTGCAAATTTTTTGTCAAGTGCGATTTTTAGTTCCGAAACTGCGATTTTTTCCATAATGTCCTCCTGTTTCAGTCTGTTTTAATTCTTTCAATGCTGCGCGTGTTGCGGGATGCACGGCGTTGCCGCGTTCAAGCAGGTCGTTGACGGTGGATTTCATGCCGATTCGCAAGGCCTTGTTCAAATTTTTATATGCGTGACGGCGCATTTCGAGCAGGGGAGGGTAGTGGTCGCGATGCGGCTCGATGAAATCGGCAAGCAAAATTATTTTGTCGAGAAGAGTCATGTTTGCGCCGCCGGTTGTGTGCCGTGCGATGGCTTGCAGAATTTCCGGGTCGGTTACAAGATAATCGCGCCGCGCCGATTCCGCACCGAGTAAACTGTGTGTTAAATCAATGCGCGATTCGAAAATCGGGTCGAGGGGAATGCCCCAAAGTTCGCACAGCGCGCGCTTTTTTGCCGAGCTGTATTCCTTTGCGCAATCGTGCAAAAGTGCCGCCCAGCGAGCCTTATTCACATCCGCGCCGTAATGCGCCGCCAATTTTTCCGCCTCGATTACCGTACCGAGCGTGTGATGAAAGCGTCGCGGCGAAAGCCGGCTTTTGAGCTGCGCCTTTGCTTTTTCAAAAGGATTTGCCTCAGTGCCGTAAAGCCCGTGCGAACGCGCATAATCCTCGACGCAACGCGGAACAATTCCGCCCTGCCCGTGCGAAAAATTGTTGCGAATTTCCGTTCCGGAAATCTCCAACAAAGGCCCTTCGAAGATGTGAATTTTCGCGCCGTAATTTTCGCGCAAATTTTTTATAAATTGCTCGTCCAACTTGTAGCCGGGTCGATGCACCGCAATCATTTCGCACATCGAAAGCAATCTTTCCGCGCCCTCCCACGTTAAAATTTCCATCAGCGCGTCTGCGCCGATAATAAAATAAATTTCAGCACCGACGGGGCAAATTTTTCGCAGCTCCGAAATCGTATCAACGGTGTAACTGCGACCCTTGCGGTCGATTTCCAAACGCGACACGTCAAAAGCAGGATTTTCGCAAACGGCGGCAAGAGCCATATTAAAACGATGCTCGCCGTCGGTTACGGGCGGCTTGTGCGGCGGATGCCCGCCCGGCATAAAAAGCACCCTGCGCGGCGAAAACTCTTTCAAAACCGCGTTTGCAACAGCAATATGCCCGTTATGAATCGGGTCAAAAGTTCCGCCCATTACGGCAAGTTTGTCGCACCGTTCGAGAAAATCGTGAGTTGTCGGCATTTGCAGCCCTCCGTGATATGGTCTGTATGTACTCCTCTATTGCAATTTCGCTAATGCGCCGAGGGTTACTAAAATAACGTCCATGTCGTCTGTTTGAAAACGCCTGATTGCGTCGTCGTTATGCGCGGCAAAACGCAACTTAGCATTTTTTTTGTACAAACGCAACGCTTCGTCGATATTTTTTACGGAATCGAAATCAACAAGGCCGCTTCCGGATTCGGTAATTACCGAAAGATACGGGTTTATTGACCGAATGGGCGCGCGACTGTCCGGCGTTTGAATCCTCTCAAACGACGACCCGAAAAGCTGCTGCGGTTCGCGCGTTCCGGACATTATATCGCTTTTAATAATCGCGCCGTGACGTGTCGCGCCTTTTACCGCCTCAAGTACGCTGATTGCGGGCGCGGCAACCCATTTAAGTTCGTACTGAGCAACTTTTTCCCCGAAAAAATCCGCAACAACGGAATTATTTGTATAAATAGTGAACATACAATCACTCCTAGTCTCATGCCGCTTAACGTTGGCAAGGCCCGCTTGCGGCTCAATTATTCGGATGAAAAAGTGCGCCAAGCGCACTTTGAACACCGGGGACACATGTGAGTTGCCGCGCATTCCCTCGAAGCCGGGGCAGTTTCCTTCGCAATGAAAAAAGGAAGTTCACCTTTTTTTCACACTTCTGACTGTTCCCGCATATCACGTGCGATTTCGCAAATTTTTCGCAGGCGATGATTTACCCGGGATTTTCCCGCAGGCGGGTTCAGCAATTCGCCGATTTCCGCAAGAGAAAGACTCTCGTTTTGCAAACGCAACCGCGCGACTTCTTCCAACGGCTCGGGCAAAATACCGAGCCCGCCGTTTTTTTCAATATATTTAATCGACTCAATTCGAACTTGCGCCGCATCAACGGTTTTGTTCAAATTCGCCGTTTCAAAGTTTACCTTACGGTTAACGTTGTTTGCAATCGCTTTTTCGACACGCAATTCTTCGAGGGCAAGCAGTGACTTGTCCGCCCGAATAATTTTCAACACATCGGAAATTTCTTCGGCCTCTTTCAAATATATAACATTTTGGCCGCCACGTAAAATTTTTTTCGGACGCAGCCCGAATCCGACAAGAATTTCCGAAATTTTGTCCGCATTTTCATCGTCAAGCAGAAATTCCAAATGATACGCTTTTTGCGGATTCGAAATTACGCCGCCGGCCACAAAACAATCCCGCACGAACGCACGACTTTTATCCGAAAATTTTTTTTCGGATATTTCGTCACGAATGCGCTTCGTAAATGACACGGCGTTTACACCGACGGGTCTTTATCAATGTCGCGATGGTGAATTTCGACGTGATGTTCGTGCGCTTTGAGCAGTTTTTGCAATTCGCCCGCAAGCGCAACCGAACGATGTCGCCCGCCCGTACAGCCGATACTCACAATCAACTGATTTTTTCCCTCGCTGATATAATGCGGCACAAGAAAACTCAGCATATTAAACAAACTTTCCAAAAACCGCACACTTACATCGTGATTCATTACATACTCGCGCACAGGCGCGTCAAGCCCGGACATCGGCTTCAACCTTGCGTCGTAAAACGGGTTCGGCAGAAAACGCACGTCGAAAACAAGGTCGGATTCTTCCGGCACACCGTACTTAAACCCGAACGACAGCACATTTATTAAAAGTTTGCCCGCGTGTTCGCCCTCAGCAAACATATCGCGAATTTTTATTTTCAACTGGCGCGGCAAAATTCCGCTCGTGTCCATAATTGAATTTGCACGACTGCGCACATCTTCCAACAACGCGCGCTCTTTCGCAATGCCCACGCTCACAATGCCGTCTTTCGCAAGCGGATGCACATGCCTCGTTTCCTTGTATCTCTTCAGCAACACATCGTTCGACGAATCCAAAAATAAAATCGACCACTCGACGCCCAGCTTGTCCAACTCGTTAAGCCCGCGCGAAAAGTCGATAAACATTCGTCCGCCCCGAATATCAATACCCAACGCCACCTGCGAAATCCCCGCGCCGTGACAAAACCGCGCAAAGTCGCCCATCAACGGCGCGGGCAAATTATCCGACACATAGAAACCTTCATCCTCAAAAATTTTCAGCGCGGTTGTTTTTCCCGCGCCCGACATTCCCGTTACGATTACGATTCTCATATGTTCTCCTTTTGACGAGGTTGATTGTGGGGGGAGAACCTTTGACGCCGGGAAAAATGTGTAAGCAACCGCACATTCTCTCGAAGCCGGATTTTGCTTACATTTCTAAGCGTGTTTAAAAAGGTTCTCCCCTCACACACCCCCCTCTCGCGTGCTGCGCACGCCGGTCGGGCGGCCCGTCGCTCCGCGACGCCGGCTTCGCCGGAGTCGTGCCTCTCCGAAAAATTTAACAAGAAACGCGCGAAGCGCGTTTCTTTGAAGGGGTCAAGGGGACTGTGTCCCCTTGCAGGGTTCGGGACGGAGTCCCGAGGTTTTTATAAAATCCTAACCTCCGGTTCGAGTTGAACGCCGAATTTTTCAAGTACGGTGCTTTGTACGTGGCGCATGAGAGCGAGAACGTCGTCGGCGGTGGCATTTTTGCGATTTACAACAAAGCCGGCATGTTTTTCGGAAACTTGTGCGTCGTTTACGCGAAAACCTTTGAGGCCGGCGTCTTCGATTAACTTGCCCGCAAAATGGCCTTCGGGGCGTTTGAAAAAACTGCCCGCACTGCCGAATTCGAGGGGTTGGGATTTTCGTCGGCGCGAGTTGAGGTCGGCCATTTTTTCGCGAATTTGTTCGGGTTCGGCGCGGGAAAGGCTGAATGTTGCGTCGAGAATAAGGGCGTCGGAAGTTTGGGCGAAACTTCGGCGATAGCCGAAATCCATTTCCGCGCCGGATTTTGTAATAATTTCCGCGCCGGAAAACAGCGCGACTGCTTCGACGAATTCGGAAATATCATTCCCGTACGCGCCGGCATTCATGTATACCGCGCCGCCGACCGTTCCGGGGATTCCGCAGGCAAATTCAAGCCCGCTGAGCCCGGCGCGCGCGGCTTTTTCCGCAAGCGCGGCAAGTCGCAAGCCGGAATCGGCGCGAATTTTTGTGCCGTCGATTTCCATGCCGGTCATTTTATTTGTAAAAATCACAACTCCGCGAATGCCGGCGTCGGAAACAAGCACGTTCGCGCCGTCGCCGAGAACGGTAACCGGAATTTTTTCGGCGCAGCAAAAATTTCGCAGCGAAATCAGCTCGTCTTTTGTTTTCGGAAACGCCGTCACATCTGCCGGCCCGCCGATTTTAAACGACGTATGACGGCTCATGGGTTCATTTGTTAAAACGGTTTCGCATAATTTGCGAACATCGTCAAATGGGGTCATGTGACTCCTCCGGATTTAATGGAGTGTGTTGCAGGAAATTTGCCTCCGGCGTCAAAAATGGTCGGGGATATTCAGGCTTCCTGCAAAAATATTCATAACGCGCTCGGTTAAAACTTCGGCGGCGTTGTAGCCCATTTTTTTCTGCCGATGATTTATTGCGGCGGCTTCGCAAAGCATTGCGAGGGGGCGACCCGGCCGAATGGGAATTGTGTGGCTGTTTACATTGTTGCCTAAAATTTCGGTGTACTCGTCGGGCGCGCCGATACGGTCGTAAATGCGCGCTGAATCCCATGTTTCGAGCTTAATCACAAGCTCGATTGCTTGGGTGGGTTTGATGGATTGAACGCCGAACATTTGCATTATGTCAATAATTCCTATGCCTCGAAGTTCGAGGAAATACCTGATATTTGCGGGACAAGAGCCGATTAAAGTTTCCGCCGAAACGCGACGAACCTCAACGGCGTCGTCGGCAATAAAACGATGGCCGCGCTTTACAAGTTCGAGGGCGGTTTCGCTTTTTCCGATGCCGCTTTCGCCGATAATGAGTGTTCCGACGCCGTAAATATCCAAGAGGCAACCGTGCATACTGATGCGCGGCGCAAGCTGCACCTTCATCCAGCGAATTACTTCGCTGATGAAATCTGTTGTGGCGGAATCGGTTTGCAAAATCGGCACGTCGTATTTTTCGGCAACTTCGAGCATTTCGGCAAAGACTTCAAGCCCGCGACACACAACAACCGCAGGAATTTTTTCTTGAAAAATGCGCGAAATTTTTTCGCAGCGCGTTTTTTCGTCGAAGCAGGATAAAAAAGTATGTTCAACCATGCCGATAATTTGCAGGCGGTTTGAGTCGAAATAATCAAAAAAACCCGCAAGCTGTAGTCCCGGTCGGTTGATATTTGTTCGAACAAGGGATTTTTTTTCTACATCTGTTGCGGGGGTAAGAAGTTTCAGCTTAAATTCCTGAATAACTGTGGGAAGCGGAACGAAATATCCGCTTCCGGGCGTGTCAAACGCGCCGCCTGTTGCCGCGCTCACAGCTCAACAAGCCCTTTGACGTTGTGTTTGTTGTCAAAGGCGATTTTAAAAATTTTTTCGTCGTATTTGATGCGGGCGGGATAGTGACCCTCAAGTTTCATTTGCATTTTTTTAAGCACGTCGGCCTCGAAGCCGTGCAAAACGCGCTCAATTTCCGCCAGGGTCATGTTAGTTTGCGGGGCAAGTGTGACGATTTCTTCAAATTCGGCAACTCCGAGCGATACGCGCACAACGCAAAATTCACCCGTGCCGTCCTCTTCGTATACATAATCCTGCTCCAAAACGGTCATGGTCAACGCTCCTTGTTGAAAAAGTTATGTACCGCCTCGGCGGATTTTTTGTTCATGGACGGCGCGGCGGAAAGTTCGTCGATGCTTGCCGCGCGAATCGCGTCGATGCTTTTAAAGTGCCTGAGAAGCTCTTTGCGGCGGGTTTTGCCGATGCCCGGGATTTCATCCAAAACAGAGCGCGTTTGCGACTCCGCCCGCAATTTTTTATGATACTCCAACGCGAAACGATGCACCTCGTCTTGTATTCGCGTGAGAAGTTTGAAGCCTTCGCTGTGGCGCGGCAAAATTATTTCCCGAAAGGCAGAGTCGGCTTCGAGGGAATGTGCGGTTGCTTGTGTGTGTCCCCGGCTGTGCAAATCCGAACCGGCTTCGAGGGAATGTGTTGCTGCGTGCATGTGTTCCCGGCTATCATTGCCCGCTTGGCGGGCGCGCACAAGAAGACCGCGTGTGCGATGGCGTTCATCTTTGACCATTCCGCAAACGGGAATGTTAATATTATGCTCGCGCAATGCTTTCTCGACGGCAGAGATTTGACCCTTGCCGCCGTCAGCGAAAATTATATCCGGGAGAATGCAGAAGGAGTCCGGGCGTGTGCTCCGGCGCGCATCATCCCGCGCAACCGAACCGGCTTCGTGGGAATGTGTTGCATCAGACACGTGTTCCCGGCTATCACCGCCCGCTTGGCGAGCCTCGTGGGAATGCGTTGCATCCGACACGTGTTCCCGGCTATCATCGCCCGCTTGGCGGGCCTCGTGGGAATGCGTTGCATCCGACATATGTTCCCGGCTATCATCGCCCGCTTGGCGGGCTTCGTGCGCTTGGCGCAAGCGGGCGAGTCGGCGCGAAAGAACTTCCTCCATTGCCGCATAATCATCCGGCCCGACAACCGTGCGCAGCCGGAATTTCCGATAATCGGTGGGCTTTGCTTTGCCGTTTTCGAACACCACCATCGACCCGACGGACTCGTAACCCTGAATATTTGAAATATCATATGCTTCGATACGTGTAAGTTTTTGCGCGCCTAATGCCTCGGAAATTTCCGCAAGGGCGGCGGCGTTTCGCTCCGTTTCCCTTTTAATGTGCGCCCCGAATTGCGACATTGTAAGCTCGGCATTTGTTTGCGCGAGTTTGAGCATTTTGAGCTTTTCGCCTATTTTCGGCACGACGATTGCAACCTGCCTGCCGGCTCGCTCCGAAAGCCATGCGGAAATTGAAGCCTTATCCGCCGCTTCCGCAACAACGATTTCCTTGGGAATAAACGCCGCCTCGCCGTAGAACTGCTTGATAAATGCAGAAACGGCGGATGCTGTATCGACGCCGGATGAATTGCTTTCTGCGGTGTCGGATGAATTGCTTTCGATACTGTCGCCGGCAATGTCGGACTCGTTCGGCGAATGCACGTTATCAGAAAGTGCTTCGGGCGAAGGTGTCGAATGCGTTTCATCCGAATGAGCTTCATTCGAGGACACTTCATCCGAATGCATTTCATCGGAAGCAATGCCCTCGGTTAAGAAATGCTCGCGCCCGACCAATTTTCCGCCGCGTACGAAAAAAACCTGCATCAGAGCTTCGTTATTTTTTTGCGCAGTGGCGATATAATCGCGGTCGTCCTCGCCGGTTTCGGTTTTTTGACGTTCCTTGAGCATTTTCAGCGCGTTTATTGTGTCGCGAAGTTCTGCCGCGCGTTCAAACTCCATTTTTTCGGCGGCTTCGTGCATCTCGCGAGAAAGCCGTTCGGCAACGTCGGACGTTTTGCCGCGAATAAATCGCTCGGCTTCCCGTACATATTCGTCATAAATTTCCTCGGGCAAAAGTCGGTTGCACGGTGCTTTGCACTGCCCGATATGATTGTTAAGGCACGGGCGACCCTTGTCGAAATCGCGCGGAAACAGCTTCGCGCAGCGGCGCAACGGCCATAATCGGTGCATCAGTTCGAGTAAATCATGCACGTGCGAACCGGTTACAAACGGCCCGTAATACTTCGCCTTATCCTTGCCGCGTTTGTGCGAAATTAAAACACGCGGCAACCGTTCGGCGGTGATTTTTATATACGGATACGATTTTCCGTCCTTCAAGCGGATATTGTACTTGGGGCGGTGAAGTTTTATTAAATTGTTTTCTAATATGAAGGCTTCGTTTTCCGTGTCGGTGACAACGTATTCGAAATGTGTAATTTTTTTTGCGAGTTGCGCCGTTTTTACGTCCGGCACCGTTTTTTGAAAATAGTGCCGCACCCGATTATGCAAATTTTTTGCCTTGCCCACATAGATGACAGTGTTTTCGCTGTCCTTCATTATATACACGCCGGGGCGGGCAGGCAGTTTTTTTAATTCTTCGGAAATATTGAACATTACGGAATATCCCACCACGGTCGCGGGGTAGGCTCGGGCGTCGGGAGAACAACAGGGTCGTCGCCGGGACCGGATTCATACGGCGGGAACGGGTCAACGGGCGGAAGCGTGGGCAGCGGCGTTTGTTGCGGCGGCGGAAGCGTCGGAAACGGCGCGGGTGTGTGGATGGGGTCAACGTCCGGCAGGGGGCGATTGTCAAACGGGTCGTTGGTTGCAGGTGTGAGAATCAGCGAGCGCGCGATGTCGGAGGTTTCATTGCCGGTTACAACGATGTCAACCCGGGCTTCGTTATGCCCCGGAAGCCGCGCGATTACCGTTACGTTGCCGGGCGCAACCCCCGGATACGTAAGCGTCGAATGCCCCGCGAAAACATTGTTTATGAAAATTTCCGCGTTCGTGGGTGTTGTGAAAATTGTCAACGTGCTTGTGTGAACGATTTCCGTGAGGTCGAACGCAATTTGATTGATTGCCGTTACGATGTTGAGCCGCTGCTCTTGCGGGAGGAAGCCTTCGCGTTCAACACGTATTAAATTTTCGCCGAACTCGACTTGCGCCGCTGTGCCGGCTTCGTGTATTTCGCCGTTTACAAGGACAGTCGCATCGGGCGGCGTAACGGAAATATGCACAATTGCGGAACGAAGCGGCAGGTCTCCCATATTAAAGCGCGTGGTTTCGCCCTGATTTATTACGATTTCGCCGACGTATGTTTCGATATTATCGCCCTCAATCATAAGGCGATGCGAACCTTCGGCAAGCTCAATTGAATCAGTAATATCGTCGAGTCGCATGGGCATACTTCCCACAAGAACCTGCCCGTTGACAATCATATCCGAGTTTGTAAACTGCAAAAATCCGTGCGCGGCGTCAACCTGAATAAGCCACACAATGTCGCCCTGCCCGTGTAATGTGACGGAGTTTATGGGGCGAACTTGGCTTATCGCAAAGGGTTCGCCGCGATAAAGCACCAAGGTCTGCGAGTTAAAACTCCACGATTCGTTGCCGAGGCTGACGGTGAAATTCGAGATGTCTACCTGAACATTTGTGCGACCGGGGCGCGTCCATGCGTGGCGGCTTTCGTTAAGCGCGGCGATATTTAATGTGCGCGAGTCGAAAGAAACGTCTACGATATGCCCCGTGCGAAGCTCGCTGAACGCCATTGCGCCGCCGTGACGCGCAGAAATTATCGCGCTGTCCGGCATATTTAAGTCTTGCGTGCGGTGGGTTGTGACGTCGAGAAGCGTAAGGGTTCGCACGTCGCCGAAGGGATTGATTCCTGTAATCATTGCGGTTTGACTGCGCAGTTCGACAGGGTCGGCAGGAACAATTGTCGATTGCGTGTCCTGTCCGGGCATACCGGGTTCGGTACACGCAAAAAGCGGCATATTTTGTAATGCATCGCCGCCGCGCCCGATTGCGAACATCAACAGCACCAACACAAGCCCGATTGCAAGCATCAAAAATGCGATATAAAACCCTGAAAACAGGGCTTTGTTGCTGCGTTGCGCCGGAGGCGGCGGCATATCGGGAAACGGTTTTGCCGAGCGTACCGGGCGATTTTTCGGGGCGGGACGAGCGGGATACTTTGTTGCGAGCCGCGTATCCGGCGCAGCTACGCCCGGTTTGCGGTGACTTCCGCCCTGAACGTCTTCCGCTACGCGAGCGATGGTTTCGCGGCGCGATGCGGGGCGATTGCGAGGTTCTTCTTTTTTTGACGGCGACTCGAATGCGCCGGCTTTTTCCCTGTCGAATGCCGTATCAAGAGGCGAGGTGAGGGGAGTTTCGTCGGTCAGAGGTTGCTCGTCGTTGAAATCGTAATCATCGTCGTAATCGTATGTTTCTTTGTAGGTGTCGCCGCCGTAGGGGTCGTTGTCGAATGTTTCGTCGTCGTATTTTTCGTCGTACTTTTCATCGTACTTGAAATTATCGAGGCTGTACTCGTCATCAAAGCCGTGTTCATCATCACCGAATGTATTCGGAGTATTTTTATCCATGTTGCGCTCCTTCCGGAATTTACTGCTTATAAGACCTGCCCTGAAATTATAATATTACATTTCGAGGCAAGTGTTTCATGTCGAAACAAAAACTGCCGCGACAATAATACTTTGCTCCGAAAAAAAACGCAAGTTTCCGGTTGTTTTTGTATCGCGAATCAATTTTTGGGGGCTTCGCCCCCAATCCCCCACACGCTTTTTGAAAAAAGCGTGGCAAAAACAATAAAAAATCGCGCTTTCGCGCGATTTTCGGTGTTAATTTTAAAGTTTTTGTCGAGTTTTTAAAAGGTGCAACGAGTGAAGCGAAAATTTCCCGCGCTATCCTTTAAAATATCCTTTAAAAATTTCATCCGGCTCAGTTCGGCTTCGAGAGAATGTACCGACGCCGCTATATGTCCCCGGCGTCCAAAGTGCGCTTGGCGCACTATTCCATCGGCTCGATATTAAGCAGACGCCCGGCGGGAACATTGTTCGGGTTCGGAATATTATTTGTTGCAACGATGTGATTTATTGCCAACTGCACATCGACGCCGGGGAAGTAGCGGCGGGCAATCATATTAAGATTTTCGCCCGGTTGTATGATGTGGGTTGTGGGAAGTTCGGGCGTGGCGGGCGGAGATGTTTGGCCCGGCTGACCGGTCGCTTCGCCGGGGCCGATGCCGTCGGCGGGCGGCGGTGACGGATTGGGGTCGAGGTCGTTTGCGATGAGAATATTGCGGTAGGTGTCTGCCTCGGCCCGCGCTTCGTTTAATTGGTCGTTATATCTGGACGATTGAATGCTGATTTGAGCGTTTGCGTTTGCAAGTGCGATTTCGGCATCTTCAAGCAGAGTTTCCGCTTCGCGAAGGTCGCTTCGAACGGAAACGATTTGCCATACTAAAATTGCTGCAATCGCAAGCATAAAAATTGCCGCACCTGCCAAAACTACACGAAAAGGGCTAATCGGTTCGGTTTCGGTATGGTCGGTTCTCATGCGATTTGTGCGAACGTCGTTGTTGCCGGCACCGGGGCGCGGCGGCCGATTTGTATTTCGCGGCGGCGAAACAAGTTCGCCGGAATTAAACCTGCGGCGGAAGCCGTCCAAATCCTGTTCGGAGGCGGGTTCGTCGTCGTCGCGGTCGTGCGGAACGGGATGCTCAACGTTTACACGCACGGCCGGATTAGGCGCGGGATTTCTGCGGCGCGGACGTTCGCGACCGGGGCGTTCGAAATTAAGTTCGGATGTATCGCCGTGAAGAACCCTGTTTGTTGCCGCCGACGAACGACGACGACGACCGGTTTCTTCAAAATCGTCTTCGGGCGGAGTTCCCAAAGAGGGGCGCGGTGCGGTTTCGTGCAGACGCGGGCGCGGAGCAGTTTCACCCAAACGCGGACGCGGCGCGGTTTCATGCAGGCGAGGGCGTTGCGCGGTTTCGCCTAAACGCGGACGTGCCGGACGCGGCGGACGAGGAGGCTCGTCGCCGTCCGGGGGCGGAACGGTATGAAGCCGAGGTTTAAACTGTTCGGCATCAATATTTTTCGTGGGCGCTCTGTCGGGGTTTTCCTGCTCCCGGTCGAACCCGGAAACAAACGGGCTTTGAGCGGGCGCGGGTTTTTGGGGCTGCGCGTCGTCGTCATCGTCGTCGGAAGCCCAAAGAAGCTGCACGGCAGCGCGTGAAAGTTCCTCGCTGTAGAACGCATCTTTTTTACCGTCGTTTGTTCTGTCATTTTTATTCATTTTTTCACCGAGCCTTCCGTACAGGGGTAGAGAGTGTTGAAAAATAGCTTTAGCTGTGCCGGCATCGCAGGAAAATGACGGCTTTAGGTCATTTTCCGAGATGCGGCATATGCGAAAGCGTAATTTTTCAACACTCTCGAGTAAGCATGATTTTAGTTGTTTTGCGGTATTCTGTCAATATAACAAACAATTTGCCAAAAATTTACGACATAAAAAGAAGAACCCTGTAAATAATAGCTTTGTAATAAGACGCGACAAAAGTAATTCGCGCTTCATTACCAAATAAGGCGAAAGCCGAATCATATAAGGAGAAACAAAAAATGAATAATAATTCTTCAGTACCGCAAGCACGTGAAGCTCTTAACAAATTCAAATACGAAGTTGCAAACGAAATCGGGGTGCCCCTGAAACAAGGTTACAACGGTGACCTTACTTCCGCACAAGCGGGCTATGTAGGCGGCTACATGGTTAAAAAAATGATTGAAGCACAAGAACGCCAAATGGCAGGCAAGTAATACCGGGAGAATATGTGAGAAACTTTCACATTCCCTCGAAGCCATATCACGTTGTAAAAAATTTTCTGCGAAATAAATAATGCAATAAAAAAATCCTATCGGTTGCTTCTCAGCTGCCGATAGGATTTTTAATTGCGCCGAAAATTATTCCGGAATTGTCCGGCTTCGAGGGAATGCGCGGCCGGTTGTATTTGCCTCCGGCGTCGGCTTATTGTTCTTCATTTAAATCGCGTACGCCTTTAACAACATGAACGAGAAACGCAAGCTCTTCCTCGGAGAAATCCGAAATAAGGCTTTCAAGTTTTTCACGAACATGCCTTTTTTGAGGTTCGTCGGTTTCAGCCCGCTCGAAAAACTTGTCGGTGGATACGTTAAAAATTTTCGACAATTTAAATAAATTAAATGCCGACGCGCCTCTGTCGCCGCGTTCGATAAGCCCGACAGAACTCGGAGTATGCCCGAGAAGGCTGGCAAGTTCATCGGTTGTAATTCCGCGCGCAACTCGTTCTCTGCGTATATTTGTGCCAACCAAGACACGCATCTCTGCTTTATTGATAGTAACACCCCCCATCACATATAGTTTCAATTTTTTCAATTATTTTAATTGTAGCATGGGTAGTCGAAAAAAGCAATCGACACCATTTACCAATTTGCGACACTTTGCTATTCTGTACTGAAGGCGAATGGTCGGGGGGAGCGACCGTTTCTCGGGAGGTATGTAAATGGACACTGTTTCGGAGATGCGCGGGCGTATTTTGCGCCTGTGCGGCGAACGAAATCTTACAATAAATAAGCTGGCCGCAATATCAAATTTGCCGCCGTCGTCAGTTAAAAATATCATTTACGGAAAAAGTAACGACCCCAAAATTACAACAATAAAAAAAATATGCGATGGTTTCGGAATGACGCTCAGCGAATTTTTCGCTTTTGATGAGCAACGAAATGAAAATAAAAATTAAAAAACGGCGTAAAGTCGTTTTTTTATTGCATTTTTGCCCAATACTCTGCTATACTGTTAAAAAAGGCGGGTTTCAAATGAGCAGGTTTTTATTTTTTGCATCCATTCTGCTGCTTATTTTTTGCATGGAAGTTGAAGCTGCTCCCCGAACGCCGGAGGAGTTGGCGGATTCGCCTGCCGTAATTCTCGTCGAGCAAACCACCGGGCGTGTGCTTTACGCACGTAACGAACGCGAACGCCGATATCCCGCGCATCTTACAAATATGCTTACCGCGCTTGTGGCGGCAGAGCATCTTGCTGTCGAGGAGGAAATAATCGTCGGCACGGAAATTCGCGTTATGCCCCCCGGTTTCGGGTTGAACGTTCACTCCGAAGGCGAAGTCGCAACGGTGCATACGCTTTTAAACTCGTTGCTTGTGCGCTCGTCGGGTGAAGCGGCGCGAGTTCTCGCGCTCAACACCGTGCGCCGAACCGAAGGTCGCCGAAATATCCCCTACACCGAAGCCGAACGCGCCTTTGCCGTCTTAATGAACGAAAAAGCCCTGTCGCTCGGAGCAAGGGGTTCGCATTTTGCAAATCCCTTCGGAGGCCACGCCGACAATCATTTTACAACCGCATACGACCTCGCGATTATCACGCGAGCATTTATGCAAAATCCGATTTTGGCCGAAATAACGGGAACCGGAACCTACGGCGAATGGACAAATTCAAATCAAATGCTGCCGGATGCGCCGCTCGGTTATATCCATATGACAGGCGGAATCGCAGGGCTGACAACGCCGGCGGGGCATGTTTTTGCCGGCGCAGCGCACGACAATCGTCGCGACCTCGGGTTCGTAACAATCGTGCTCGGCGGAACAGACCCGCAGCGATGGTCGGACACTCGCCGCCTGATGGACTACGCTTTTTACAACTATCATTTCCGCGAAATTGTCCGCGAAGGTCAAATATTGCAAACCGTTTTAATTGAAAATCCGCGCCTCGGCGACCCGGATGTTTTGGAAATTATCGCAGCAGAGTCGCACGTCGTGCTTTTAAATCACGCCGAATACGAAGAAATCGAAAAAACCATCACCTTCGACCCGCTTTTGGAAGTCCTCGGAGCAGAAAATCCCACCCTCCGTGCGCCCGTTGAATACGGCGAAGCGGCGGGGCGGGCAGCGTTCCTGTTAAACGGCGAAGTGCTGTTCGAAGCGGCGGTTTTGCCGGCGCGCGAAGTAATTCCGCGTTCGTTCGACAGCGACATGGATTATTATTTAGCGGCGATTATCGGAAACGTATTCACGCGCCGCGCGTTGCCGTATTGGTTCGGGGTTTTCGGCGTTGCGTTCGGAATTTTCGGAATCGTACTCGCAATAAAATCGAGAACCGGAAGTGCCGTGCGAACATCCGGCAGATTCGGACGCTACTAGACACAGTAAGGATGAAATCTATGCCAAAGAGTATGACGGGCTTCGGGCGGGGCGAATCCTCCCTCCACGACAGAAAATTTCGTATCGAAATGAAGTCGGTAAATCATCGCTTCAGCGATTTTTCAATAAGGATTCCGCGTTTTCTTGCGCCGTTCGAGGAACGTGTGCGAAGCCGCCTCGCAAAAGACATCGTGCGCGGCAAAACGGATGTATGGGTCAACTTCGAAAGTTTCGCGGAAGAAGACATGAAAATTCACATAAACGAAGTCTATGCCGACGCATATATGAAAGTTTTGTGGGAATTGAGCAGGCGTTACGGCGTGGGCGAACCGGACAGAATCGCCCTTGAGTTGTTGGCAAAAACTCCGGACGTAATTGTGCATGATAAATATGACGATGCGATGGATTCCGGGGTTGCGGACGAAATATGGGAAGGGCTTTCGGCGGCACTGGAAAAAACGTTGGAGCAATTTAACATCATGCGCGAAACGGAAGGCAAAGCCCTCATTTGCGATATAAAAGAAAACTACACTCGCGCGTTGGACATCATCAGGGAAATTCGCGAACTCGTGCCGCGAGCGTCGGAAGAATATGCCGAAAGGCTGAAAGAGCGCGTCCGCGAACTGATGGACAAGTTCGGCGAAAGCGGCGACAATTCGCGCATTTTAACGGAAATCGCAATTTTGGCAGACAAATCCGACATAAACGAAGAAATTGCCCGCCTCGAAAGCCACTTGGGGCAACTTGCGGAAATAATGAACGAAAGCGGCGCGGTCGGGCGTAAAATGGATTTTCTCGTGCAGGAGCTGAACCGCGAAGCAAACACGATTTCCGCGAAATCCCACGATATTCAGCTTACAAAATCAGCCGTTGAGCTGAAAAGTCTTATTGAAAAAATACGCGAACAAGTTCAAAATATAGAATGAGGGTGCATAGCATGAATTCAAAGCTGATTAACGTAGGATTCGGCAATACTGTTCCCGCAGGCAGAATTATCGCGATTGTCGGCAACGATTCCTTGCCGGTAAAGCGAAATATCGGCGAAGCGAAAGAAAAACACATGCTTGTTGATGCAACCCAAGGACGAAAAACCCGCGCCGTCGTTTATACCGACAGCGGGCATCTTGTGTTGTCGGCGTTGCAGCCGGAAACAATCGCGAATCGCTTTGAAACAAGCAACGAAGTCGGCGAAGTTCAATAAATCTCCTCGCGCAGGTGCAAAATTCCGCCCTACCGAAACAGGAGGTCTGATAATGCAGGGGTTGCTTGTAATAATTTCGGGGCCGTCGGGTTCGGGCAAAGGAACCGTCGTGAAGCGTTTGAGCCCGGAAAACGGCTATGCACTGAGCATCTCTGTTACAACACGCGCTCCGCGTGAAGGCGAAGTTCACGGACGCGATTATTTTTTCGCAACGGAAGACGAGTTCAAAAATTTGCGCGCGGAAAACGCGCTTTTGGAACACGCCGCCTATGTCGGAAATTTTTACGGCACTCCGCGAAAATATGTCGAGGAGCAAATCGAAAACGGCAAAATAGTTGTGCTTGAAATCGACGTTCACGGCGCATTGCAGGTTAAGGAAAAATTTCCGGCGGCCGTGCTGATTTTTCTCATTCCGCCGTCGTTGCCGGAGCTTTCCGCTCGCCTGAACAATCGCGGCACGGAAGACGCCGTTACAATCGAGGCGCGCCTGAAACGGGCACTCGAAGAAGTCCCCCTTATAAATCGCTACAATTATCTCGTCGTAAACGACGACATCCCCGACGCCGTTCACAAAATCGACAGCATCGTTACGGCGGAGCGGTTGAAACCCGCTCGCTCGGCAAAAATAATTCAAGAATTTATCGACAGCCAAAAGGAGTTCTGACAATGCTTACACCTTCCTATTCCGAATTGATGGAAACAATCCAAGAGGGCGAAAAACTCGACAATCGCGTTACAAGCCGCTACACCGTTGTTCTTGCGGCGGCGAAACGCGCACGGCAAATCACTGACGGCGCGAACCCGCTCACCTACGCGCCCACCGACCGCGCCGTTTCCATCGCCGTAAAAGAAATGAGCGAGGGCAAGTTGCGCATAAAAATCCAAGACAGCCTCCTCGACGAAGACCACGAACGCTTGAGAAAAGACCCGTTCCGCTATCGCTCCGCAGTGTCCAAAGACGATTTGCGCGAGGATTTAAAAGAAGATTACACATCCGCGTCGTACAGCACGGACACGGATGACGAAGTATTTCCCCTCGAAGCGGAAGAACCCCCCGCCGCCGCCGCAAAAGACGACGATGACCTTGATATTTACGAGGACAGCGGCGAAGAAGATGCCTGATTTTTTTTTCGCGTCCGTTTGCGTTGATATTTTGCATGGCGACGTAGACAGGCTTTTTTCATACAAAATTCCGCCGACCCTTGAAGTTTCACCGGGTTGGCGTGTTCGTGTGCCGTTCGGGCGGGGCGACTCAATAAAAATCGGCTACGTAACGGAAGTTTTCGCCGACCTTCCCCCCGATTCCGCCGACATCTCAAAAATTAAAGAAATTCACAGCACACTTGACGATTTTCCCGTTCTCACGCCGGAAACAATCGCTCTCGCTTTTTGGATGCAAAAAAAATATTACACAACCCTCGCCGCCTGCATTCGGGCGATTATCCCCGGCGCGAAATCCGACGGACGCTTCCCGACGGCACGACGAAAACCTCCGGTTGCCGAGGCAATTCCCGCCGACGTCACCCTAACCCCCGAACAAACGCACGCCGTTTCACAAATAAATAAAAGCATCAACGCGGGAGGACAGCCTCCCATTTTATTGCACGGGGTAACGGGCAGCGGAAAAACCGAAGTTTACCTTCACGCCATCGAAAATATTTTATCCGCCGGCAAGCAAGCCATCGTACTTGTTCCCGAAATCGCGCTCACCCCCCAGATGGTCGCGTTGTTTTCCGCACGTTTCGGCTCGGCCGTTGCTGTCACGCACAGCCGCCTCACCCAAGCCGAACGCTTTCAAATTTGGAAAATGGCCCTGACTTCCCGCGCCTCGCTTGTTATCGGGCCGCGTTCCGCCGTTTTCGCGCCCTTTCCCAACCTCGGCTTAATCGTCATCGACGAGGAACACGAACATTCCTACCATTCCGACACTTCCCCCAAGTACGATGCTCGCGAAGTCGCCCTCAAGCGCGGTGAACTCTCCGGCGCAACCGTTGTTCTCGGCTCTGCAACGCCGAGCTTGGAGAGTTATTTTAAGACCTTGGGGACTCCGCCCCCAATCCCCCCGCAAGGGGACAATGTCCCCTTGACCCCGATTGAGAAACCGCGCGAAGCGCGGTTTCTCGGGAAAAATTCGGATGAAAGCTCGACACCCGGCCCGGAAACCGTGCGAAGCGCGGTTTCCGAGAAAAGTTTTGAGGGGGCGCGGGGGAACTTTTTCAAAAGTTCCCCCGTAAGCCGGTATAAACTCGTAAAACTGAGCGAGCGAATCAACAAAACTCTGCCGGAAATTCACATCGTTGACATGCGGCACGAAATGCGTCGCGGAAACACGTCGGTGTTTTCGGCGGAATTTCAAAGCGCGTTGGGGGAAACAATTGCGGCGGGTCGGCAGGCGATTTTATTTTTGAATCGGCGGGGGTATTCGTCGTTTGTGAGTTGCCGATGGTGCGGACACGTTATGGGGTGCGAAAGTTGTCGGGTTAATCATACATATCATGCGGACAAGGGGCGGCTTTTGTGTCATTATTGCGGAAAAGGATTGGCTTTGCCGAAAAAGTGTCCGGTTTGCGAATCGGAGCATATAAAGAAGTACGGCACGGGTACGCAGAAGGTCGAAGAGGAAATTTGCGAGCTTTTTCCTGCCGTAAAGGTACTTCGAATGGACATGGACACAACTCGGGGCAAGTTCGGTCACGCGAAAATTTTGGATGCGTTTCGGGCGGGGGATGCGCAAATTTTGATTGGAACGCAGATGGTTGCCAAGGGCTTGGACTTTCCGAACGTGACGTTGGTCGGCGTTATTGCGGCGGATATGTCGCTTCATACCGGCGATTTTCGCGCGGGAGAACACACGTTTCAGCTTCTGACGCAGGTTGCCGGACGCGCGGGACGCGCAGGATTTTCCGGAAAGGTTTTCATCCAAACGTATAATCCGGAACATTACGCCGTTGTTTTGGCGGAAAAAAGTGATTACGAAAAATTTTTTGAGCATGAAATCGCGTTGCGTCACGCCATGGTTTATCCGCCGTTTTCGCATGTTTTTTCCGTGATGATTACCGGCACAAACGAACGCGACGTCATCGACGCGCTGCAAACGCTGTGCGCGATTATGGAATATGTAAATCAACGCGACGGCAAAGCGCGTTTTGAAATAATCGGGCTGTCGCCAGCGTTTGTTTCGATGATAAAAAAGCGGTTTCGGTGGAAACTTCTTGTAAAATCGCCCGAAGAAGCACCGCTTGTTGCATTTGTGTTATATTGTATAAATAAGATGAAGCAAAGTGACGGACTTAAAAATATGACATTGCATTTGACATTAAATCCGATAATGATGGAGTGAAATAAATGGGACGCAGGCTTATTCGCAAAGAAGGCGATGAAATTTTGAAAAAAAAGTGCAAGCCCGTTAAGGAGATTAGCCCCTCCATTATCGAGCTGCTCGACGACATGAAACAGACGATTCACGACCTTGATGCGGTTGGGGTTGCGGCGTCGCAAATCGGCGTATTAAAGCGCGTTGTCGTTGTTGATTTTGAGGACGAATTATATGAAATGATAAATCCGGAGATAATCGAGTCGGAGGGCGAACAAAAATGCAACGAGGCTTGCTTGTCCGTTCCGGGGCGTTGCGGCGACGTCAAGCGTCCGTTTAACGCCAAAATCAAAGCGACAAACCGTAACGGCGAAGAATACATTATCGAAGCCGACGATTTTCTTTCGTCAATTATGTGCCACGAACTCGACCATCTCGACGGCGTGTTGTTCATCGACAAGGCGACCAACGTTCAGCTAATCAACGAAGAACAGATGCGCGCTCGCAAACGCGCCCGCAAAAAGCGCATTCAGGAACGAAAATTGCGCCGGCAGGGCGTGTATTCCGGGCGTCGGAGATAATAATTTTTAATCAATAAAACCTCGGGGCTTCGCCCCGAACCCCACGAACTTTTTAAAAAAAGTTCGACAAAAACATTTAAAAATCGCGCTTCGCGCGATTTTTTGTTAAAGTTTTTTGAAGAGGGGGTTTGGGGGAGAGACTTTTTTGCAAAAAAAGTTTCTCCCCCAAGGTCTCAAAAAAGGAGAGCCTTCATCGTGAAAATAATTTTTATGGGAACGCCGGTTTTTGCGGCGGCTTCGTTGGAAGCGTTGATGGACAAGCACGAGGTTGTTGCGGTGTGTACGCAGCCGGACCGGCCGGCCGGGCGCGGACATAGGGTTACGGCAAGCCCGGTGAAGGAGTTTGCGCTTCAGCGCGGTCTGCCGGTTTTTCAGCCGGAAACGCTGCGCTTGTCGGAGAGCAGGGAGGTTCGTGAGGAACTTGCTGCGTTCGGCGCGGATATTTTTGTTGTTGCGGCGTACGGGTTGTTGCTTCCGAAGGGCGTGTTGGAGATGCCGCGGTTTGGTTGCGTGAATGTTCATGCGTCGTTGTTGCCGAAATATCGGGGGGCGTCGCCGATTCATGCCGCGATTTTAAACGGCGACCGCGAAACCGGCATAACGATTATGCATATGGACGCGGGGCTTGATACCGGCGACATGATTTTGCAAAAGCGGCTTGAAGTGGGGGAGAGCGAGCGGTTCGCGGAATTGCACGACCGCATGGCGACGCTGGGCGCGGAGGCGTTGCTTGAGGCGTTGGAGCAAATTGAGGCGGGAACGGCAGCGCGAGTTCCGCAAAATCACGCGCTCGCGAGTCACGCGCCGCTTTTGAAAAAATCCGACGGGCTGATTAACTGGGCGGACACGAGCGAGAAAATTTTTAACCGGGTGCGTGCGCTCGCGTGCTTCACTATGTACGGCGGGGATGCGCTTAAAATTTGGGGCGTTGAGAAAATTGAGGATTGCGAGGAGTTGCAAAAGTTGCAACCCGGCAGAGTGTCCGAAAATCCCGTTGAGCCGTGCCTGCATCGCAAAGAACCGACGGCATCGGGTCGGTTCTTGAGATGCGGCAAATGCGAAACGGAGCTTTTCGAACACTCTGCCGGCAGAGTTTTGGCGGCGGATTCGAAGGTCGGTTTAATCGTTGCAACCGGCGACGGCGCGTTGCGAGTGACGGAGCTTCAGGCTGTCGGAAAAAAGCGAATGGCGGCGACGGATTATTTGCGCGGGCAGAAAATCGGGGAGTTTTTGGGGTGACAGCAACAATCCGCTTTTTGAAAAAATCGGGGGAAAACTTAAAATCGCGCGATAGCGCGATTTTTTGAGTTTTTTGTCGAACTTTTTTCCAAAAAAGTTCGTGGGGGCTTGGGGGCGAAGCCCCTGACAACCGGAAAAAAATTTGACAGCAACAACTCGGAACAATAAACTGTGCCGGAGGTGTGGCTAATGAGGTTTGTTGATTTATTTTGCGGGCTCGGAGGGATGCGGTTGGGCTTTGAAGCGGCACTTTCAAGCATGTCCGGTGTCTGCGTTTTTGCGTCGGAAATAAAGAGTCACGCGGTTAGGGCGTATTCAAATAATTTTGACGGTCATAAAGTCCATGGCGACATCACCGCCGTAAACGAACGGCATATTCCTGACTTTGACGTGCTTTTGGCGGGATTTCCGTGTCAGGCGTTTTCTGCTGCCGGTAAACGAATGGGTTTCGAGGATACAAGAGGCACGCTTTTTTTTGATATTGTGCGGATTTTAAAAGCAAAAAATCCGACGGCTTTTATTTTGGAGAACGTCGAAGGGCTTGTTTCGCATAAAAACGGCGCGACATTGGCGCGCATGATTGATATTTTGAAGGGTTTGGGTTATTTCGTCGGGTACGAAATTTTGGACGGCAAGGATTTCGGATTGGCGCAATCCCGAAAAAGGATTTACATAACGGGTAACAGGCAAAAACATGTTGTTTTGCGAAATTTTACGGAAAAAACTGCTGTGTTGGCGGATATTATTGAAACGGATGTTCCGCCGGTAAAGTCTGATTTTACGCGAAAACTTTTGGCGCATTACACGCCCGACGAGCTTATCGGCAAGCAAATTAAGGACAAGCGCGGCGGAAAAAGCAATATTCACAGTTGGGACTTCGCGCTGAAAGGAAAGGTAACGGAGGCGCAAAAGGAGCTTCTGGGGATGCTTTTAAAGCAGCGGCGTAACAAAAAATGGGCAGAAATTTACGGCATCGACTGGATGGACGGAATGCCGCTCACGGCAGACATGATTCGTACATTTTACGATTCGAAAAATTTGCGACAAATGCTTGACGACTTGGTGCAAAAAGGATACTTGGTGCTTGAACATCCCAAGAAAAAAGAAGGCGGTCGCCGCGTTTACGATACGACAACCGAAAAGGGTTATAACATCGTGAGCGGCAAATTGTCTTTCGAATACAATAAAATTCTTGACCCCGGCGGAATTACGCCTACGCTTGTTGCAACGGATGCGCTTCGGCTCGGCGTGTGCGTGCGCGACGGCTTGCGGTCGCTTACTGTGCGCGAGGGGTTGCGTTTATTCGGATTTCCGGAAGATTACGATTTGGATTTTTTAACGCCGCGCGAAGCCTTCGATTTATTGGGAAATACCGTGTGTATTCCCGTAATCACCGAAATTTCGCTGCGTCTTTTGCAAACGTTTGCAACTTCGAAAGGGGAGCTTCAAAATGTCGCTTCAACCGTTGGAAGGGTTGTATAAAAAAGCCCTCGAAAAAATCAAGGGCGAGAGAGGCACGGTTGTGATTACCATTGGCAACATTCCGAAAATAAGTAAGTCGAACGATATAATCGGAAATTGTGTGCAGGAGTGGATACCGCAATGGCTTGAAGATGAAGGGCTTACGCTTGAAAGCAACAAGAAAAGCCAAGCCTTTCCCGATTTCACAGCCGTAATTGACGGCAAGCGATATGATATGGAAGTGAAGTGTTGGAATTATAACCAATCACCCGCGTTTGACATCGCCAATTTTAACGGGTTTTATCGCGAAATTTTTTCGAATCCCGCCAAGTTGAATGCAAAATATTTGATTTTCGGATATTCGCCCACAAAGCATGGTTTTGAGATAAAGGATATTTTTTTGAAAAATTTGTGGGACATAACTTCGGTTTCGCGAAAGTATCCCGTCGGATTGCAGGTTAAGCAGGGGCAACCCTATGCGATTCGGCCGTTTCCGTTTCACAAATTGCCCGGCGAAGCGTTCGGCAGTGCGGAAAAATTCATTGCGGCAATTCGCGATACGCGAACACTTTTTCCTTTGGAAGGCGCGATTCCTCCCGACGAATGGTATCGTGTTGTTTCCGCAAAACTTGCAATTTTTCCCCGTATAAATTAAACTGGGAGAGTGTTGAAAAATGCCGTGAGCTGCGACGAGTTCGCAGAAAACCGGCGGGTTCAGGCCGGTTTTCGAGAACGAGCGTATGCGAACGGACAATTTTTCAGCACTCTCACTTACAAAAAAATTTTTATCAGGAGGTTTTAAATGTTAAGAAAAATCGTTCTTTTCGGTATGTTGTCGTTAGTGTCGCTTGTAATTTTTTCATGTACTCCCGGTAGTGCAAATGAAGAAGAAATTCGTATCGGAATTATCGCGCCGCTTACGGGCGGAGCGTCTGTTTTCGGCGTTGCGTCCAGCAACGGGTCGAGGCTTGCGTTTGAGGAAATCAATGAGCGCGGCGGACTTTTGGGCTTGCCCGTGAACTACTTCCTTATCGACGACGAGCATACTCCGGCAGTATCTATCGCGTCGTTTCAACGGCTCGTGCATCAGGATAACGTAATTGCAATCGTCGGGCCGGTTACAAGCGGTCCCGCAAATGCGGTCGGTGCGGCGGCTGTTCAAAACCGTCTCCCCATGATTGCTCCCACCGCCACCCACGAAGATGTTACAAGTTTCGGCGATTTCATCTTCCGCGCATGTTTCCTTGATGCGTTTCAGGCATACAATATGGCGAATTTCGCCTACAACAATCTCGGAGCAAGAACCGCCGCAATTTTGTTTGACTCCGGCATGGCATATTCCGAAGGTTTGGCGGTAAATTTCCGCAGATATTTCGAAGCTCTGGGCGGCGAAATTGTCGCATCCGAAGCGTACATTTCGGGCGCGGTTGACTTCCGCACCCAACTTACAACAATTCGCGCAACCGATGCCGACGTACTTTTCCTGCCGGATTATTTCCCGGTAATAGCGCTCATGGCGGCGCAAGTGCGTGAACTCGGCGTAACATCCACTTTGCTCGGCGCAGACGGATGGGAAGGCGTATTCAACGTAGTGGACGACCCCTCGATTCTCGACGGCGCGTTTTTCAGCGCACACTTTGCGGTGGACTATCCCAGCCCCGTTGTGCGCGCTTTCGTAGAAAGCTACACTGAGCGTTTCGATGTTCCGCCGAATTCATTTGCTGCGCTCGGCTTTGACGCTGCGGGCATTCTTGCTCAAGCAATCGAAGAAGCCGGCTCAACCGACAACGAAGAAATTATTCGTGCGATGCAAAACATCAGCTTTAACGGCGTAACCGGTCCGATTACCTTCAACGACCGCGGCGACCCGATTAAGGAGCTTATGATTATCGCAATCGAAACCAACGACGACGACGAAACCGTCGCACGTTTGTACCATCGCTTCGTTCCCGAATAAAACGCGGAGGCTTCGCCCCGCACCCTCGCGAGTCGGTCGTTCGCGCATTTGCAACGAACTGCTCGCACGTGCAACTTGGGAACGTCACCTTGTACCCCTACTTGAAAACCGTGCCGGGCGCGGTTTTCGGATAAATTTTTTGGAGAGGGGGATGCGGGGGGAGAACTTGGCAATGCAAGCAGTATCCGGCTTCGAGAGAATGCGGAAGCATGGTGTATGTGTTTGCAGGTTCTCCCCCCGCGAACCTCTATTATGGAATTATTCATTGCGCAATTGATAAACGGCTTGTCGGCGGGCAGCATATATGCCCTCGTCGCGCTCGGTTACACAATGGTTTACGGCATTGTTAAGCTCATCAATTTTGCCCACGGCGATGTCATTATGGTGGGTTCGTATATTATTTATTTTTTGGCACGCTATGCAGGGGTGCCGTTTTTGCTTGCGGTTTTTCTGGCGATGGTGGGCTGCGCGATTTTGGGCGTGCTTATGGAAAAAGTTGCGTACAAGCCCCTTCGAAATGCGACGCGCCTGAGCGCGCTGATTACGGCAATCGGTGTGAGCCTGTTTTTGCAAAATGCGTTCATGGTTGCGTTTCGGCCGGACCCGCGACCGTTTCCGTCGTTGGGCGTGGAAGGTTCGGTGACGCTTTTCGGCGACGTTACGGTGAGTTGGTTGGCAATTATCACGATTTCCGTGTCGGCACTTATGATGTTGCTGTTGCATCTGTTTGTTAAGAAAACAAAAATGGGCAAGGCTATGCGGGCAGTGTCGGAAGACTCCGGCGCGGCAAGCCTTATGGGCGTAAATGTGAACAATACGATTGCCGTAACATTTGCAATCGGAAGTGCGCTTGCGGCTGTCGGCAGTGCGCTTTATGCGTCAACTTTTCCGCTTGTTGAGCCGTTTATGGGGTTGCAAATGGGTTTGACGGCGTTTGTTGCGGCGGTGTTGGGCGGCATCGGAATTATTCCCGGCGCGATGCTTGGCGGGCTGTTGCTCGGCGTAATTGAAAGCCTCACCCGCGCGTATGTTTCAACGCTTTGGTCAGACGCGGTTGTTTTCGGTATTTTGATTCTTGTGCTTCTTATAAAACCGTCCGGACTTTTGGGCAAAACCGTGCGGGAGAAGGTGTAAAATGAAGCCGAACTTTAAAATGTACTTTATAAATGCAGGGCTTTTGTTGGTGGTTTTTGCGGTTATTTCTGTGCTGTTGCAGCTCCGCGTTTTTAATCCGTTCCACGAGCATCTGATTATTTTGGTGTGCATAAATATTATTTTGGCCGTGAGCCTGAACTTGTCGGCGGGCTTTTTGGGGCAATTGGTGCTCGGGCACGCGGCGTTTATGTCCGTCGGGGCGTATGCTGCGGCGATTTTTGCGAACGCAATCGGCGCAACCGGAACACCGGGGCTTCTTGCGGCATTGGTTGTCGGCGGCTTGGCAGCGGCGGTTTCCGGAATAATTATCGGTGTGCCGGCACTGCGTTTGCGCGGCGATTATATCGCGATTATTACCCTCGCGTTTGTGTTTATCGTGCAGTCGCTGATGCTTAATTTGAACAATATTCTCAACGTTTCGGAGGGGTCGTTCCTGTACCCGTTGGCGAGCCTTTTGAATGCTACCGGCGGTGCGCAGGGCATGACGGTTTCGCGCCTGACCACGTTCGAGGCGGCATTTTTTGTTATGGTTATAACGGTTGCGGTGCTTGTTTGCCTCGTGCGCTCGCGGCACGGACGCGCAATGATTGCCATTCGCGAGGATGAAATTGCCGCTGAGGCTTCCGGCATTTCGACCGTGTATTATAAAATTTTGGGCTTTACGATTTCTGCATTTTTTGCCGGCGTGGCGGGCGGACTTTTTGCGCATCAAGTGTTTTTCATTGAGCCGCTTGACTTCGATTTCGTTTTTTCAATTGAGTTGCTTGTTATTGTTGTTTTGGGCGGAATGGGGTCGTTTACCGGCGCGATTATCGCCGCGATTGTGCTTACGCTTCTGCCGGAGTTTTTGCGCGAATTTCAACTGTGGCGAATGCTTGTTTACGCCGTGCTTCTTATTGCGATGATGATTTTTCGCCCCAAAGGGCTTATGGGTTCGTATGAATTTTCTGTGCAGAACATTCTCAAAAAATTTCGCGGAGGGAGGGCGTAATCGTGGCACTTTTGGAAGCGAAAGGCATGGGCGTGGATTTCGGCGGTTTGCGCGCCCTGTCGGAATTTAATATCGAAATTGAACCGAGCGAGCTTGTCGGTCTTATCGGCCCGAACGGCGCGGGAAAAACCACGTGCTTTAACCTGCTGACGGGCGTTTTCGCGCCCACGGAAGGCGACGTTATTTTCGACGGCAAAAGCATCGCAGGAAAAAAATCGTATCATATAAATAATTTGGGAATTGCGCGGACGTTTCAGAATATTCGGCTGTTCAAGGGGTTGAGCGTTGTTGAGAACGTGAAAACCGCTTTTCACGCCCGCATGAAATATAATTTGTTGAGCGGCATTTTGCGCTTGCCGTCATATTGGCGCGAGGAAACGGAAATTCACAATTCTGCGTTGGAACTGCTTTCCGTTTTCGACATGGCGGACCTCGCCGACGCAAACGCCGCGAATTTGCCCTACGGCAAGCAACGTCAGCTTGAAATTGCTCGCGCTCTTGCAACAAACCCGAAACTTCTCCTCTTGGACGAACCCGCCGCCGGCATGAATCCCAGTGAAACACAGCTTCTTATGGATACAATCCGGCTGATTCGCGAAAAATTTAATATCGCGATTCTCTTAATCGAACACGATATGAAGCTCGTTATGGGCATTTGCCAACGCATGGTTGTGCTGGATTACGGCATGATAATTGCCGCCGGCACTCCCGACGAAATTAAAAATAATCCGCGTGTTGTCGAGGCGTATTTGGGGGAATAGGCGTGACGCTGTTCGATGACATTATTTCCGCCGCCGGCAGGGATGAATGTATTCGCGAGTTGTACTTGTTCGGCAGTCACGCGCGAGGGGCGGCCACCGCGTTCAGCGACGTTGATATCGCGGTGATTCACACCGACGCCGCCCGAATAAATCGCGCCGCGCTTAACGAAGTTGCCGACCGCCATCGCGCTGATGTTGAGTACACCTATGTCGAAGCGGATGTTTTCAAAATTGATGAAAATCCGTTGCACGTGTCGTCGTCAATAAAAAAAGAGGGCGTGTTGCTGTGGCAGAGATAGGCAGTTTTTTGTATATCGCTGAAAAAGATTTGACCCGCGCCCGAATCATGCACGATTTTTCGGACTACAGTGCCGCCGGGCGATTTTGCGAGCAAGCCGTTGAAAAATGTTTGAAATCATATATCGAAAAGCACGGCGATTCGAGCGATTACAAGCTGATGTCGTTGCATAAGCCGCGGCGTTTGTACGACCGTTGCGTCGAGCTTGGTTGGCGCGAATTGTCGCACAGGGACGCCGGCATTTTGTCTAAACTGTCGGATTATTATTACGATACGAATTATCCGGGCAACTCATATTTCGAACTTACAGAATCGCAATCCGCCGAGGCTTTGGAATTGGCGGAAAAAATTTACGCTTTTTTTAAGAAAGGCGCGACGAAATGTTAAAAGTTTCGAATTTGCACGTATCATACGGGGCAATTACCGCCGTTCGCGGCGTTTCTTTTCATGTAAACGAGGGCGAAATCGTGTCGCTTATCGGCGCGAACGGGGCCGGCAAAACCACGATTATGCACGCAATTTCCGGGCTTTTAAAGGCCGCCGACGGCAGCGTCGAATTCTTGACAAACGAAATTTCGGCAACGCCCGCGCACAAAATTATTGCGCAGGGGCTTGTTCAGGTGCCGGAGGGGCGGCGCGTATTTGCAAAAATGACCGTGCGCGAAAATCTCGCCATGGGCGCGTATTTGCACAAGGCTAAATCCGCCGATTATCAGGAAATTTTCGCGCTTTTTCCCCGTCTTTACGAGCGGCGCAAGCAGCTTGCCGGCACTCTTTCCGGCGGCGAACAGCAGATGCTTGCAATCGGGCGCGCGCTGATGTCCAAGCCGAAAATGCTTCTGATGGACGAGCCGTCCATGGGGCTTTCGCCGATTCTGGTAAAGGAAATTTTTCGCATAATTAAGGAGTGCAACAACGCCGGCATGACGATTCTTCTCGTTGAGCAGAACGCGAACATGGCGTTGTCGATTTCCGACCGTGCTTATGTACTTGAAACCGGGCTTGTTGCCCTTTCGGGTCGTGCCGACGAATTGATTTCGAACGATGATGTAAGGAAGGCTTATTTAGGGGCGTAGGTGAAATCTCGGGGACTCCGCCCCGAACCCCCGCCCGCTTTTTGGAAAAAGCGGGGCAAAAACTCGTGAAAACGTGCTTTGCACGTTTTCGTGGTGCGCGTTGTGAAGAAAGGTGGAAATTACATGCGGATTTCGGAAATGATGACGACGGATGTCGCAACCGTAACGGAAGAAGCGTCGCTTAACAAGGCGTTTCAAATTTTGCACGACAGGCGGCACAAGGTGTTGCCGGTTGTGCGCGGAGAGCGGCTTGTAGGCTTGCTTTCGGAAAATTTGCTTGCGGAAGTGCGACCTTCAAAGGCGACGGCGTTGAGCGTTTATGAAATAAATTATCTGATGACGCGAACGAAGGTTCGTGACGTTATGTTGAAATTTGAGGAAGTTTTCACAATCGGGCCGGATAGTCTTGTGGAAGAAGCCGCGCTCGCGCTTTACACTCACGATGTCGGCTCGTTGCCGGTTATTCGCGCGGACAGCACCCTTGTCGGAATTATTACGCAAACCGATATTTTCAAGGCGTTGTACGGTTTGATGGGCGTGAACCACAAGGGGACGCGGCTTGCATTTGACGTTGCCAACGACGTCGGCATTGTTGCGAAAATTTCGCGCATTGTTGCGGATGCCGGCGTAAATATCGGACACATCGGCAATTATGACAGGGGCGGCGGCGAGCAGGAAATCGTTTTGCGGGTTGACACTCTTGATATCGACGGAATTGTTGCCGCGCTTGCAGCGGCGGGGATTAAGGTTTCGGATGTGAGGAAGTTTGAGTAATTTGTAAATAGTGAGTCAAAATAAAAAAATCGCGCGAATGCGCGATTTTTTAGTGTACAGGAAACTACTATCTTCCATCACCAAACCAATAAACAAAAACAGTTCCTCTTGCCGGGTCGACTGCCGAGCCTACCCCCATAGCCGGAGTACCCTCTCCCATTATTGCATTTCTGTGACCTTCCGAACCCATCCAACCAACAACCGTAACATCAGCAATTTGGTTTTGCGTAGCCCCTAAACTTCATTGACGTTCAGCAAACATAAACAACGCGCACTCAACGCGCTTTTTCATAAGTTCGCACGAAATTTTATCCGGCTTTGAAATATCGCCGTTCATGTGATATGCCGTGGCAAAACAGCCGCCGCCGCAGTGAAATTTCGCCCAACAGGCAGCGCATTCGGGTTTTGTAAAAACGTGATTTGCGGAGAAAGCGGGGGAGGGGGCGTCGAGCATGAATTTCTCGTCGCCAACAAACTGATGGCAGGGATACAGCCTGCCCGACGGCGTTACCGCCAAATATTCCGCGCCCGCGCCGCAACCGGTTACGCGCTTGGCAATGCACGGGCCGCCGCTGAGGTCGGTTTCGAAATGGAAAAAAAAGATGCCGCGCCCTTCGCGCTCGCGGGCAAGCAGTGCGAGCGCGAGTTTTTCATATTCGGCGAAAAGTGCGGGCAAATCTTCCTCGCGAATAGCGTAATCCGTGTCCGCCGGAGCAACAACCGGTTCGACGGAAATGTTTTTGAAGCCGGCGTCGGCAAGATGCAGTACGTCGGCGGCAAAGTCGAGATTGTGCCGCGTGTACGTACCGCGAACATAATAATTTGCGCCCTGCCGCGCATCCGCTAACGCCTTTATCCGGGGCAGAATTTCATCGTAACTGCCGCCGCCGCCGGCAAACGGGCGCATATTGTCATTAACGTGCTTGCGCCCGTCGAGGGACAGCACGACGTTATCGAAAGTTTCGTTTATGTACGAAATATTTTCGTCGCTGAGCAGCGCGGCGTTTGTTGTGAGAGTGAAGCGAAAGTTTTTTTCGCCCTCGCGTTCGCGCCCGTATGCCACGATTTTTTTCACGACGTCAAAATTAAGCATCGGCTCGCCGCCGAAAAAATCGACTTCGAGGTTGCGGCGCGTGCCGGAATTTTCAATAAGAAAGTCAATCGCGTTTTTGCCGACTTCGAAAGGCATCAGCCCGCGGTCGTTTTCGGAATAATTGCCCTGCCCGGCGAAGCAGTATTTGCATCGCAAATTGCATTCGTGGGCGATATGCAAACAAAGTGCCTTCACAACCGGGTTACGATTTTGCATGTGTTCGTGAGCTTCATCGGCGCGGTCGCGTGAGAAGAGCTGCCCGGCGTCAATCAGCTCGCGAATTTCCCGGCGCAAAGATTCGGGGGTGTCGGCGGGAATTTCGGAGTGTTGAAAAATTGTCCGTTCGCATTCGCTCGTTCTCGAAAACCGGGCCGCCGGTTTTCTGCGAACTCGTCGCAGCTCACGGCATTTTTCAACACTCTCAACGGCGGCCATATTTTTCAGAACGTAAAAAGCGGCGTCGTCAACACTGTGTAACGCGCCGCTGTTTACATCAAGAACTAAATTGCGCTCTCCGATTTCAAAGCAGTGAATCATAACTACTCCTTGAAAAGCCAGTTAATAAGTACGTCTTTTTCCTCGGCATTTAAGCCGTCAATCGTGCCGCCGTCCTCGACGAGCGCGTCATATAGGATGGCTTTTTTCTCTTTCGCCTTTTTCACCATCATGCCGATGCGTTCGTCGAGAGTCATATCTTTCTCGGACGCAATCGGGATTGCTTCGATGTCGCCGTCCCGCACGAATTGCATAATCATCTCAAGAGGAACGCCGGTAATTACATGAACTTCAAGCGCGGTAATGCCGGGCATCCGCTTTATAAGTTCGCGAACTTTTTGAAATCTCTCATCACGAACCACCTTGCACTTAGGGCAGCACGGCGGAGGAAATCCTTTTTCAAACTCGTACATTTCTTGGCAGATTTTGCATCGTACGATTCGCTTTTTCATAAGCTACGCGGTTTTTTCGCGAAAAATCCTGTTTACGCGAGCGGATTTTTTGTTTTGCAGGGAATCCGGATGCTCGCAATTTTGGTTCGCGATTGTGCAGGAAGTTTTGCAGGCAGATTGGCACGAAGTTTGGCATTCGCCGCAGTTGATGTGCTTTTTGTCAAAATTTCCGGAGAAAATTGTTTTGATATGCATGTTATCAGTCCTTTTCAAATAATGTGTTCGGCTTCGCTGAAAGTGCTCCGTCGGACTTCTTGCGCTGACCCCTCGAAAATTCCCGAATCACGCAAGAAGTTGCCTATTGTAATTTCTCGCTGAGTTCTGCGATTACGCGGTCGGCATCGGCGTAAGGTATTTGGCATGTTCCCACTTGCCTGTGACCGCCGCCGCCGTAGCTCAAAAGCACCGAGCCGACGTCAACGACGGATGTACGATTCAAAATGCTGTAGCCGCAGGCGATAGAGCAGTTTTCTTTGTTTTTGCCGTCAACTACCCACATAGACATGTTTTGCTCGGGGAAGAGGCTGTATATAAGGAAGCGATTGCCCGCGTTTATTGTTTCCGCACCGCGAAGGTCGGTGATAATTACGTTGCCTTTAACCGTTGTGTGTTTTTTAAGCATCTCTTTGAACAGGGCGGCTTGTTCGTAATAAAGTTCAACGCGCTCGTTTACGTCGGGATGCGCCAAAATTTCTTCGATGGGTTTTGTGCGGCAAAGGTCGATGAGTTCCTCCATCAGGCTGTAGTTGCTGATGCGGAACTCGCGGAAACGCCCCAAGCCCGTTCGCGGGTCGGAAAGGAAGCCCAACAGTACCCAACCCTTCGGGTTTAAAATATCGTCGGCGGTAAGGCGGCCGGAGTCAACTTTATCAACCTCGGTAAGCATCGGTTCGAATTTTTCGATGTCGTAGCGGTCTTTGAAGTAATCGTACACTACACGAGCCGCGCTGTCCATTTTGCGAAGCGAGCCGACAAACCCTTCCGGCTTGCCGATGCGTTCCCATTCGCTTGTGTGGTGATCGAACCACATGCCGCAACCGGCAACGTACGGCACGTTTGCCAAAATGTCGTTTGCCGTAACGCGCACGTGACCGTCTTGCAAATCTTTGGGATGGACGAAACGCCATTTGCCGATAAGCCCGATTTCGCGCAAAAGAACCGCGCACGCCAACCCGTCAAAGTCTGAACGTGTTAATAAATCCATAAATACCCCTCCTGAGTGGTTATTGCTTACATCTTGATTCGCGTTACTTGTATACCTTAACTCTTTCCAAGCCGTATTTTGCGTTTTCGTATGCCGGGTTTACGCTCAAAGATTGCTGAAATGCGGCTTTTGCGAGTTGATATTGCATCTTGTTAAAATGCTTAACTCCTTTGTTGTAATGCATTTTAGCACGAAAATTTTTATTTTGCCACTGCAAAATAATGTGCAGCGCACCAAGCACACAAAGAATCGCCGAAACCACCATTACCGGCAGGCTTCCCGCAATAATTCCGCCGACTACTCCCAAGAAGCCCAAAATTCCCACAACGGGGTTTATTCCGTTTGCGTCGAGCGACAGGCGCGAACGATGTTCCAAATTATCGACGTAATTATCCAAATCGTTATGAACGCGCAGGGGTTGCAGGTCGTCGTAATTTCGCGGGCGCGGGCGCGATTTCGGCACGGGAATATCTTGCTTGACGGTTTTTGTTGCGGCCATTTTGCCCTGATACAGCTTGAACAAGATATTTATTTCGCTTTTCAAATGCTGCCCTTTTGCCGACCGCACTTTTTTTGATATTTTCAGCAGATAAAATCGCTGTTCTTCGTAGGAATCGAGCGGCGAAATGGTTATGCTGTTGCTTCCGTGTACGTAGGTGATTTCGGTGCGCATAACATAGCCGTCGGTGTCGGTTACTTCCATCGTTTTGTCGTTTACCGAGGTTTCGTCGAGGGGAATATTAAACCGTATCGACCAATGAATTGTATCAATATCGCCCGTAAGGTTGATTTTTATTTTGTCTTTCAAGCTCGGGTCGGATGTGGCGACGCGAATTTTAGGATTTTTTTCTGTATTCAATTCACCACTCCTTTGCGAAAACAGACTTCAAATGCGAATCCGCACCGCTAATAATATCGCATGTATAAAATTTCCGCAACTTTGAAACAATGGAAAGAGAGAGTTAAAGCGAGTGTTGAAAAATTACGCTTTCGCATATGCCGCATCTCGGAAAATGACCTGAAGGGTGCGGGCGTTCTTTGCCCGTACCCTCAAGCTATTTTTCAACACTCTCTATAAAAAACAGAAATATTCGGAGGTGCATTTTTTATGAAAAAATCGGAACATGATATAATGAAAACGGAAATTGCAGAAGAGTTGGGTCTTACGGACAAAATAAGCGCGACCGGCTGGAAGAGCCTCACCGCCAAAGAAACCGGACGAATCGGCGGTATTTTGGCGCGAAGAAAACGCACTCAAAAAGAGAGTTGAAAAATGCCGTGAGCTGCGAACGAGCGTATGCGAACGGATAATTTTACTCTCCCGAAAGGAAGATTCCGATGTATAAAAATTTTGCGCGAGTGTATGACGCACTTATGGCGGAAACGCCCTATGATTCATGGGCGGAATACATAGACGAACTGCTTTTGCAGCGCGCATTTGCGAAATCAAAACCCGATGTTGCGCAACCTGCATGTTTGCACGAAAACGAAAAAAAATTACGCATCTGCAAGGCAAATTTTTTGGTGCTCGACCTTGCGTGCGGAACCGGAAATATCGCAATTCGGCTTGCGAAGGCCGGCTACGATTTAATCGGCGCAGATGCGTCGGGGGATATGCTCGCCGAGGCGTCGCGCAAAGCCGAAAACCTGCAAATTTTATTTCTCGCACAAGACATGCGCAAATTAAATCTCTACGGAACAATCGACGCAGCGGTTTGCGTTTGCGACGGGCTGAATTATCTTTTAAGCGAGGCAGATTTGCTTGCGACGTTCAAGCGTGTGCGCCTGTTTTTGAACCCCGGCGGAATTTTCATTTTCGACATGAACACGGAAGCAAAATTCGAAAACATGGGCAATAAAATTTTCGAAGGCGACGGCGGCGGCGAAAAATACGAATGGCAAAACAATTACAACCCGAAAACGAAAATTAACGAATGCCGCGTAATTTTTTTCAACGACGACAGCGGCAACGAACCCCGCAACGAGCCGTTCGAAGAAATCCACCGCCAACGAGCGTTTTCGGCGGAAATCGTGCAACAACTTCTTACGGAAGCGGGGTTCGCGTCGGCGGAAATTTTTGACGGCTACAGCAAAAATGCACCCGCACCCGACTGCGAACGTGTGGTTTTCGTAGTTTTTGCAAAGGAGGCAACGCAATGAACCTTGACGATGCATCCTTGTACAACAATCGCGAGTTAAGCTGGCTTGAATTTAACGAGCGTGTTCTTGAGGAAGCGGCCGACAAAACAAATCCGCTTATGGAGCGGCTGAAATTTTTGGCGATTTCCGCATCTAATTTGGACGAATTTTTTATGGTGCGGGTGTCGTCGCTGATGTTCAGCGAAATCGAAACGCCCGACGCATCCGGGCAAACCCCGCGCGAACAGCTTTCGGCGGTTTTGAACCGTGTACGCGAAATGGTGGCGAAGCAGTATGCATGTTTCACGCGCAGCATTTTGCCGGCCATGAAAAAGGAAGGCATATTTTTTTTAACTTACGACGCTCTCAACGACGAGCAAAAAAAATTCAGCGACGACTACTTCAACGACGTGATTTATCAGGTTCTTACGCCGATGGCAATCGACCGGGGGCGTCCGTTTCCGGCAATAAACAGCCGTACCGTAAATATTTTCGCCGAACTCGCCGGCGCGAAATACGCATTTGTGCAAGTGCCTACGGTTGTTCCGCGCATAGTAAAATTACCCGGAGAATTCTCGTACATCCTGCTCGAAAATATAATTATCGCGCACATAAATAAACTTTTTCACGGGCATACGGTTTTGCGTACGTCCCTTGTTCGCGTTACGCGAAACGCAGATATTGATATCTCCGACGAAGACATCGAAGATTTGCTTGACGAAATGGCGCGTTCTCTTCGCGGGCGACGTTGGGGCGAACCCGTTCGTATCGAAAAATCGCAAAAATTAAGCAAGAATGCAACGTTGCTTCTCGAAAACGCCCTCGAACTTTCCGACGAACATTCATTTATAATTAACGGCGCACCGGATTTATCGGCGTGGTTCGGCTTTGCAATCGCGCCGGAATTTGCGCATCTGCGGCACGCGCCCGTTAAGCCCAAGCCCGTCGCCGCGTTCGAAGGCGTCGAGAGCATGTTCGAAGTCATTCGCGAAAAAGATATTCTCGTGCATCACCCGTACATGTCGTTCAGCCCCGTTATTCGCTTTGTACAGGAAGCCGCCGCCGACCCGCACGTTTTGGCAATCAAGCAAACGCTGTACCGCGTAAGCGGAAAATCGCCGGTAATTCACGCGCTGATTAAAGCGGCGGAAAACGGCAAACAAGTCAGCGTTTTGGTTGAGCTGAAAGCCCGCTTCGACGAAGAAAACAACATTCACTGGGCGAAATTGATGGAAAAATCGGGCATTCATGTGATTTACGGACTGTCCGGACTTAAAACGCACTGCAAAGTTTGCCTCGTTGTGCGGCAGGAAGATGACGCAATTCGTCGCTACATGCATCTCAGCACCGGCAATTACAACGAATCAACCGCGAAAATTTACACCGATTTCGGGCTGTTCACTTGCCGCGACAGTTTCGGCCAAGACACCACCCAATTATTCAACCTGCTCACCGGCTATTCAAAAATAACCGAATGGGAAAAATTTTTTGTTGCGCCGGCAACGCTCCGCCCGGAAATAACCCGCCTCATCGAAAACGAAATCAAAAATGCCGCCAAGGGAAAGCCCTCCGCAATTACGGCAAAAATGAACTCCCTCACCGACATCGAAATGATTCGTCACCTGTATCGCGCATCCGAAGCGGGCGTAAAAATTCGCCTTCTCGTGCGCGGAATTTGCTGCCTCAAGCCCGGCATACCCGGCGTAAGCGAAAATATTTTCGTGTCGAGCATAATCGACCGGCATCTCGAACACAGCCGCGTTTATATTTTCGAAAACGGCGGCAAAAAAGCCGTATACCTCTCCAGTGCGGACTTAATGGAGCGAAATTTAAATCGCCGCGTTGAAATAATGTTCCCCGTTGAAGACGAAACCCTCAGGGAAGAAATAATTTCATCCGTCGAAATGTCGCTCTCCGACAACGTAAAACGCCGCCTCGCCGCCCCCGACGGAACGTACACCCGCGTTTCGCGCCGAGGGAATCCCGTGCATTCGCAGCTTGAGCATCATCGCAGGGCTTCAATAAATCTCAGAATAAAAAATCACCCCGACTGAATTATATATAGCGAACGCCCTTGAGAACCGTGAAGGCGAGTCGGGAAATCGCGGGTTTCAGCGCGTTTTCCGACTAAGCCTGAACGGGCTTCTTAAGTACGTTCGCGATAATCCGGTCGGGGTGATGTTGTGGTGCATGAGTTGTGTTGTCGCATAAAGCAATGCTCTAATTCATCAGGCGTTGCCACTCCCGCGCGGCGTCCTCCGATTCCCATACATAAATACCGTCACCTATGAAGCGAACATAACCGAACATAGTTCTGTTGTGTGCAGTCGTTCCCCTCAGGGCAAAAACCGAAACGAAAAGGCATTCCCCTATAAGGGAAACATCCGGGTTACGTACCAATGTAATCGGGTCGGTTCTGCCGTCAATCAAATTTAAATCCATCAGGAATGTCCCGCCTCTCGGTTCACAATAAAAGACTGCTACAGGCTTCCTGAATCCAAACTCCAAAACCTCAACGAAATATCCGAATGCGTCCGCTAAAGCCTGCGCCGGCAACATTATCAAACCGGTGTCGTCGTCAATAAAGGGGGCAGTGACAAGTTCGCGAGGTTCTTCGTTGAGCGTATAGGTTATACTGTTAAGCTCGAATCGCAAATACGTTGGAGGAATTGCCTCGTCGCGGGGCGGAAATAAATATTCCCACGGCGGATGATAAACGCCTATATGAATGCTCTCATACGAAGAAGCGATTACACGAATATCAGCAGTAAAGCCCATCATCACTTCCGTCAAATGAAATTCGTAACCATACATCACCAAAGATACAGGAACGTTAATCCCGGAGCAATGCACGTGCGTAGAAAAGTACACCTCTCGCAAAGTATCATCGCTGTCGGATATAAATGCAAAGACTGTACCTGCGGGAAAGTAGTGCTTAGTGTACCGCCTAAAGTGAGTGCTTCCGGCTTCTTCCGCTGCTACCGGCTCGTTAGAAAATACAAACCTTCCCGGCGGGTTACCCGGGGTGCGTGATTCGACTTTAATTTCATACACAACTTCAAACGATGGCTCGGTGGGCGGCGAAGGCGTGGGTTCGGGTTTTTGTTTCTCGCAAACATCTTCATAAGGCTCATAATGCACAGGTTCATAAATTACTTGTTCATCGTCCTCCTCTTCAGGGGTGTATGCTGAGTCGTAACACCCCGTCAACATTGCGCCGAAAACTACGCACAGCGCAACCGCAAGCAACGAAACCGATATCCTTAACTTTCCCCGCATAAACTGCCCCCGTCCCTTGTTTTGACTTTAATCGGGGTTAAAATATAATGCCCGCCCTCTGTACAACAGAGCAATTCCGCATGAGAAGGTGAATTAAAATGTATAAAAAATCACCCCGACTGAATTATATATAGCGAACGCCCTTGAGAACCGCGAAGGCGAGTCGGGAAATCGCGGGTTTCAGCGCGTTTTCCGACTAAGCCTGAACGGGCTTCTCAAGTACGTTCGCGATAATCCGGTCGGGGTGATGTCGAGGCGTATGAGTCGTGGTGCTGAGGCTAATTTTGAGCTTCAAGCCAAACAGCGGCATCCTCCCGCGAAGCCCATACATCAATAAAATTGCCGTCGCGGCGGATGTATTCATGTTGAGAGCTGATTAACGCGACACCCTGCAGAGCGGCAAACAGGCAACCGTTTACAGTCACTATATTGTTAATACCCCTCCTCGGCTCGTCAATATCCCGTATATAAAATTCACTATCGCCTGTTCGGTTCAGCACCAGTGCAAAATATTGATTGTCGAATACGTGGACTACATCGTGAAAATAGCCCAGTGCTTCTGTTATAACAAGCACCGGAAGCATAACATGCCCTGTCTCCTCGTTGATAAACGGAGCAGTGTTAAGCTGCTTTTGCACCCCGTTATGAATATAAACCTTACTTCCGATTTCAAACCGTAAGTGCGTCGGTAAAATCGGATATTCTCGGTCGTCAATCTCGGGTACGGGAAGCAAAATGCCTACACGTATGCTTTCATAAAAACGGGGAGGATGTATCCGAACGTTCTGGTCTGTGCCAAACATTACCTCCGGCAGCCGGATTTCATAACCGAACCTTTCTACTCCCAAAGATGAAATGTTGCCCTCGTACCATATTTGCCCGATAAGCTCAAGGTGTCGTAAAGTCCTTCCGTGCCTCGGCATAAAGGCTACTGCCGTCCCGGCCGGAAAGAAGGGGTGTTCATGTGGTCTGAACCGCCCCCACTCAAT